>Ga0080006_1229002_pt1 | contig 244059 bp, 225 predicted proteins | sample RS3BMetagenome_FD_69209 | JGI IMG/M metagenome (GOLD analysis project Ga0080006, IMG submission 69209) | Ferric oxide microbial mat and aquatic microbial communities from Rainbow Spring, Yellowstone National Park, USA - RS3B (SPADES... ...
TTCCGCGTGCCGTTCATCGTCGTCTCGCCCTACGCGCGCAAGCACTTCGTGTCGCACGCGATCTACGACCACACCTCCATCGTGCGCTTCATCGAGGCGCGCTTCGGGCTGCCCGCCCTCAGCGCGCGCGACGCGAACGCGACGCCGCCGATGGACCTGTTCGACTTCGCCCACCCGCCGTTCATGACGCCCCCGAACATCGCCGCGCACACGACGCTCGATCCGAGCGTCCTCGCCGCGTGCATGCAGTCGCCGGCGCCTCTCAGCTGCACCCAGTGAGGGCCCGCCGCTTCGCGCGGGAGCCTCCGTCGGCGAGCGCCCTCTGGACAACCCACCTCCCTCGCGCGACAAGGGGAAGTCGATGCGAACGAGCATGGACGGCAGGCGGCTGGCGGGCTGCGTCGCGATGGCGGCGGCGATCGCGTACTCGGGGAGCGCCGCGGCGAGCGGCGACGGGAGCGTCCACGCGTCGGCGGACCCGCCGAGCGGCACGGCGCCCGCCCCTCCCGCGAGCTCCGCTCCCCCCGCTCCGCCCGCTCCGCCAGCTCCCCCCGCGCCCCCCGCGCCCCCCGCCGCGACGCCGGCACCGACCGCTCCCGCGACGTCGGCGGCTCCCGCGACTGCCGCCGCCCCCGCGACATCGGCGGCTCCCGCGACTGCCGCCGCTCCCACGGCTCCGGCCACCCCCGCGAGCACCGCCCCTCCGAGCCCGGCCGAGAATGGCCGGGCCGGCGCCGAGGCCGAGGTCCCCGTCGAGCCCGCGCAGGGCGAGAGCACCGGGACCAAGCACGAACGGGCGATGGTGGGCCTGGACCTGGTGCTCGGCTGGGGCAAGGTCCCCTTCGCCCTCCAGAACCTGCCCGGAGCGGGCAACCAGGCCATCACCTACACGCGGGCCGACGCGGTCCCCGCCGACGTGCAGTCGTTCATCATGGTCGCGTCGGTCGAGGTGGCCGAGCACCTGGGCGTCGGCGTCCGCCTGCCGTTCACGTTCGCCGGGTTCTCGCCCGACGGCTCGGAGGGGCGGTCGACGACCGCGTTCGGCAACACCGAGCTGGAAGGCGAGTACAGTGCCCGCATCGCGAAGGGGCTGCGGCTGTACGGCTCGTTCGGGGTGGCGCTGCCCACCGCGCAGGGCACCGAGATCCCGTCCAACCTGGTCAACCAGAACGCCGAGTACGTCGACGCGACCGCCTACGACCGCTACTCGCTCGAGCGCGCCGCCATGGCCGCGCGCGGCTACGAGGACAACGCCTTGTTCGCGCCCGACCGGCTCGGGCTGGTGCCCAAGGTGGGGCTGCTCTACCGGGCGCACGGCTTCAGCATCGAGCCGTACGTGAAGCTGGAGAACCTCGTCGGCACGAGCAGCTCGCTCACGAACGAGTACGTGGGTGATTTCGTGGGCGCGGTGCGCGTCGGCTACTGGGTGCGCAAGCAGTTCGAGGTCGCGCTCAAGGGCTGGGCAGACGTCGGCTTCGGCGGCGGCTGCCCCGCGTTCGGTGCGGCGCCGTGCGCCCCGCAGGTGCCATTCGCTTCGCAGGCGTCAGGGACGGCGACCACGACCGTCGCGCTCGAGCCGCAGCTCGTCCTGCGGTTCGGTCCGGTGCGCCCCTACGCCGGCGTCATCGTTCCCGTGGCAGGCCCCCTGGTCGACGAAGGGTTCGTCGGCGTGCGCGTCGGGGCCGCCGTCGCCTTTTGACGAGCTCGGACGGACGGCTCGCCCGCCGCGCGGCGCCGTGTAGACTCCAGCCAGATGACACGGCCCCGCTTCCAGGCGATGCATCGGTCGATGTTCGTGATCGCGCTTGCGGCCCCCTGGGTCGTCGGGTGCGGCGCGCGCGGGGGCGCGCGCGCGCCGGCGATGCACGCCGAGCGCGTCGCGCCGGCGTCGGCCCAGGTCGACGACGACGGCTTCGCCGCCGCCGTGCACGATCTGCTGGTCAGCGATCGCGGCACGGCGGAGCGAAAGACCCGCCTCGGCGCGGTGGAGTCCCGCCAGATGGCGCGCGCGGTGGCGCGCTTTCACGCGCACGCGGCCGAGCGGGGCCTCGCCGCCGTCAGCGGGGGCCTTTATCTGATCCACGTCGGCGAGCCCGCGCAGGGCGTGCTCGGCCCCAAGGGACCCGAGGCCCTGAAGATGGCCGCGCGCGAGCTCGCGACGAGCGGCGACGAGGGGCGGTCCCGGGCCGTGTACGACCTCTGGCTGCAGGTCGCGCCGGAGGCCGATCGCGCCGAGATCCGCGAGCACCTGGCGGCGCTCCAGACCTGGACGCGGACGGCCGTGGCCACCGGCGGCCCGGTCGCGAGCGCGGGCGCGCTCGAGCGCGTGGCCGTGCGCCGGCGCCTGCTCGAGCCGAGCCAGGAGGCGCTGACCGACGCGACCAACGTGACCACCGAGTGGATCCAGCGCGCCGTCGCGCTGCGCGACAAGTTCCGCAAGACGCGCATCCAGCCGGCGCGCGAGGAGGGGGCCGAGGCGTGGCGCGCGCTCGAGACCGGGCCGGTCGTGCTCGCGTCGCTGTACCTGCGCGACGCGGACGTGTCCGGGGCGCTGTCGGCGGTCGACCACGCGCAGGCGCGCGATCTGCTCGAGTCCGAGCGGCCCCAGTTCGCGGCGGCGCTCGAGGCGGCGGCGCAGGAGACGAGCGTCGACCGCTGCATCGATCTGCTCCACCAGCTGCGGCCGCTCGCGGGCCGCGAGCCCAGCCGGGACGACGAGGACTTCCTCGACGACCGCGATCTGTTCGGCGCCGCCGCGTTCGGCGTCGCCAGCGAGTGCTACCGGCTCGACCCCACCGTGCCGGAGGTCGCGCTGACGCTCGGCGTGGCCCTCGAGGAGCTCGGCATGGCCGAGGCGACGCCCGCCGTCGTGGCGGAGGCGGTGCGCGCCCACCCCGACGCGCGCGTCGTCAGCGAGGCGCTCGCGCTGTCGCTCGACGCGATGGCGACCGAGGAGGAGGCCGCCGAGCCCGACGCCGCGCGCAGGGCGTTCCACGCCGCGCTGCCGCTCCTGGCCGTGGCCGACGAGCGCGCGCTCGCCGGGAAGGTGCACCCGAGCGCGGCGCGCGTGCGCGCGGCGATGGGCGAGATCGAGCTGCGCGAGGGGCGCCTCGAGCAGGCGCGCGCGCTCTTCAAGGCGTCGGCCGACGAGGAGAAGGCCGCCGGCGTGCTCCTGCCCCTGGCGCGCATCGAGTGGCGCGACGGGCAGACGCAATCGGCGCTCGCGGACCTGCGCTCGGCCCTGCAGGCGCCCGACGCGACGCGCGACCCGGCGCTGCGCGGCGAGATCCTGCTGACGATCAGCGACGTCACGCGCGACAAGGGGGACGCGGCGGCCGCCCGCACGCCGCTCACCGAGGCGCTCAAGGAGCTCGTCCAGTCGCGCGCCACCTCCGAGGGCGACGCGCGCGCGCGCGTCGAGCGCGTGCTCGCGCGCGTGCTCGACCGCTTCGGGGCCGCGAAGCCGGCGCAGCGCGCCCTCGAGCGCGCGTACGCCGCCGCGCCCGGCGACAAGCGTCAGGTCGCGCAGACGATCGAGCTGCTCATCGGCCGCGCCTTCGTGCGCGGCGACCTGCCCGCCGCGCGCGAGGGGCTGCAGCGCGCCGTCGCGGCCGGGCTGGACGACGACGACCTCGTCTACTTCGCGCTGTGGGTGCGGCTGCTCGAGCGGCAGCTGCACGTGCCCACCGACGGGACGCCCGACCGCATCTTCGCGTCCGTCGCCGACGACAACCGCTGGGTGACGACGCTCGCGCGCTTCGGCGAGGGCAAGATCAAGGGCGACGATCTCATCGCGCGCGCCGCCACGCCCATCCAGAAGTACGAGGCCCTCTTCTACGATGCGATGGACCACCGCGTCGCCGGCGACATCAAGCGCGGCGACGATCTCCTGCGCCAGGTCGTCGCCGGCACCGGCCTCGAGCTGAGCGAGGTGACGCTCGCGCGCGACATGCTGGACCCGTCCAAGTCGCAGGTGGGCGGCCCGCTTCCGCCGGACGTGTCGATCCCTTGAGCGCGAACGCGATCCGTCGCGCGATCGACTGGGGGGAGCTCGCGCCGCTGCGGCTGCGCGCGCGCCAGGTCGCCGAGGGGGTGTACGCGGGCGTGCACCGGAGCGCCCGGCGCGGCGCGGGCGTGGAGTTCGGCGGCTTCCGCGAGTACGTGCCGGGCGACGATCTGCGCTGGCTCGATCGCCGCTCGCTGCTGCGCCACGACCGCCTGGTCGTGCGTCAGTTCGAGACCGAGACCGACCGGGCGCTGTGCCTGCTGGTGGACGCGTCGGGATCGATGGGCTTCCGCGGGACCGGCGCGCCGGGCGCCAAGCTCGCGTTCGCGTCGGTCGTGGCGGCGGCGCTGGCGCGCATCGCGATCTCCAGCGGCGATCCGGTGAGCGTGACGTTCCTCGGCGGCGGCGGCCACGCCGCGCCGGTGCCGAGGTCCGGCGGACGCGAGCAGTTCGAGCGCATCGTGGCGACGCTCGAGGCCGTCGAGCCCGGCGGCGACGCGCACGCCGACGGCGCCGTGCTCGACCGGGCGCTGCAGTCGCTCGTGCGGTCCACGCGCCGAGGCGCGGTCGTCGTCGTGCTCAGCGATCTCGTCGACCTGGTCGACGACGCGGTCGAGCGCATCGGCGCGCTCGCCTCGGGCGGGCGGGTGCTGACGGTCGTGCAGACGCTCGACCCCGCCGAGGCGAGCTTCCCCTTCAGCGGCACCGTGCGGCTGCGCGCGCTCGAGGGGGAGGCCGTGGTCGAGACCGACGCCGACACGACGCGCGACCGCTACCTGGCCGCGCTCGAGGCGCTGACGAGCCGCTGGCGCGAGGGCGTGGTCGCGCGCGGCGGCCGCTTCGTGCGAGCCACCACCGACGCCGACCCGGTCCGCGTCGTGCGCGAGATCATCGAGAGCGTGCGCTAGGCCTGGCCGTCCGCTTCGCGGTGCTCGGCGCTCGTGCTACCGGTGCGTCGTGACGTTCCTCAGCACGCTGGCGCTGGCGGTCGCGCTCCTCGTGGTGGCGCCCTACCTCGCGCACAGGCTGCGCCGCAGGCGCGCCGAGGAGCAGCCGTTCCCGCCCGCGCGGCTCGTCGAGCCGGCCCCGCCCAGGGCGCGCCGCCGCTCGCGCCTCGAGGACCGGGCGCTCTTCGCGACGCGCGCCGCCGCCATCGTGCTGCTCGCGCTGCTCGGGGCCACGCCCTTCGTGCGCTGCTCGCGGCTGTCGCTGCAGCGCTCGGGCGGCGCCTCGGTCGCGCTCGCGATCGTCGTCGACGACTCGATGAGCATGCGCGCCGCCGTCCCCGGCGGACGGACGTCGCGCTTCGAGCGGGCGCGCCAGGGGGCGCGCGAGCTGCTCGCCTCGGCGCGCGAGGGCGACGCCGTCGCCGTCGTTCTGGCCGGCGCGCCCGCGCGCGTGGCGCTCGCCGCCACGACCGACCTCGGGGCGGCCCGCACGGTGATCGAGGCGCTGTCCGAGAGCGACCGCGGCACCGATCTCGACGGAGCCCTGGCGCTCGCGCGCGGGCTGGTGGCGTCGCTGCCGCAGGTCGACCACCGCATCGTCGTGCTGAGCGATCTGGCCGACGGGCACCCCGACGGGCCGCCGCTCGGCGAGGGGAGCAACATCCCCGTCTGGGTGGCGCTGCCGGAGCTGCGCGGCGCCGCGGCCGATTGCGCCGTGCTGCGCGCCGACCGGAGCGGGGCGCGCGTGCGCGCGGCGATCGCCTGCGGACCGGGGGCGAGCGCCGCCGGGCGCGAGGTCGTCGTGGAGGACGCCGCCGGCAAGCCCCTCGCGCACGCCGCGCCCGGGCCCGGCGCGACCGCCGAGGTGACGCTGCTGCTGCCGTCCGACGACGCCCACGCCGATCGCGTGCGCCTGTCGGGCGCCGACGCCGTCTCGGCCGACGACGTGGCGCCGGTCGTCGCCGAGGTGGGGCGCGCCGCGATCGCCGTCGTGGCCGACCCGGGCGACGAGGCGGTCGCCACCGGCGGCGCGCCCATCGTCGAGCAGGCCCTCTCCGCGCTCAAGATCGACCTCGACGTGCGGCCCATCCCCGCGTTCCCCGACCGCGCCGAGGACCTCGCCGGTCATCTCGGCGTGCTGCTCGACGATCCGCCCGGCTTCACGCCCGAGCAGCGGCACGCGCTCTCCACGTTCCTCGACGGCGGCGGCGTCGTGCTGCTGGCGCTCGGACCGCACGCGGCGGCGCCGCCCCTCGGGGCCTCGCTCGATCCGGTGCTCGCCCACCCCGTCGCGTGGAGCGACACCAAGTCGCCGGGCGCCGACACGACGAGCGGCGTCGACGAGCTGGCCGAGTCGGCGCGCACGCTCGACGACCTCGGGGCGTCGCGCCGCGCGACGCTCGCGCCCGACGACGCGGCCCGCTTCGATCCGCTGGTCAGGTGGGCCGACGGCGCGCCCCTCGTCGCGCGGCGCGCCATCGGCCGCGGGGAGGCGTGGATCGTCACGCTGCCGTTCTCGGTGGACGACAGCGATCTGGCGCTGCGCCCGGCGTTCCTGGCGCTGCTCGACGCGTGGGTGAAGGCGGCGCGCGAGCGGGCCGCGCCCAAGCGCACCGACGTCGGCACCCCGTGGCCCTTCCCGGGCGCGCACGACGTCGAGGTGCGCGGCCCCGCCGGGCCGCTGGCGGTCGAGCGCGACGAGCGCGGGCTGCGCGTCGTGCCGCCGCGGGTCGGGGCCTACACGCTCGTCGTCGACGGCAAGACCGAGACGCGCGTGGCCGCGCCCGAGGTGCGCGAGCTCGACCTGCGCCCGCGCGCTGCAGCGTCGACGGCGAGCGGCGGCGGGGTCGGCGAGCGGCGCGCGTCGGTCGACATCAGCGGCGAGGTGGCGATCGCGCTGCTCGGGCTCCTCGCGGTCGAGATGGCGCTGCGCGCGTGGTCGCGGCAGCGCGCCGCGGCGGCCTGACGGGGGTTACGGCGCCGCGGGCGCGAAGCGCGCTATCCTGTGGGCCGGGAGGACGCGTTGCCGACCCGCAGCAGCAACCCGACGGCACCTCGCGGTTGCGTCAAGGGGGTGGTGCTGCAGTCGCGGCTCGCGCTGCTGCGCTCGCGCGGGGGCGAGGCGCTGGTGCTCGGCGTGCTGGCGCGGCTCGATCCGGAGGTGCGCCAGGTGCTCACCGGCATCGTCCTGCCGGTGGCCTGGTACTCGTTCGACATCAACGCGCAGCTCGATCGCGCGATCGCCCTCGAGCTGGGCGGCGGCGAGATGACCTACCGGCAGCTCGGCGCGCAGTCGGCGATCGACAGCCTCGGCGCCGCGCACCGCAACCTCGTGCGCTCCAACGACCCGCACGGGCTGCTCAAGCACGCCGCGCAGATCCACAACCTCTACTACGACACGGGGTACCGCACCTACGAGTGGGTGGGCGCCGGCAAGGCCATCTTGCGCACGTTCGACTGCGCCAGCCACTCGCGCGAGGACTGCCTGACGAACCTCGGCTGGCACGAGAAGGCGATCGAGCTGTGCGGCGGCACGTCGGTGCGCGTGCGCGATCCGCGCTGCCGCGCCCGCGGCGACGCGTGCTGCGAGTACGCGTGCGAGTGGCTGCCGCCGCGGGGCGAGTGAGCGCGCCGGCGGGGTGAAGGATCGCCCGCGGCCGACCTTTCGGTGCTCGCGCGCGGGCGAGGGGCCCCGGGGCACGACGCCAACGACGCCGTCGCGAGGGCGCCGGCGTCGTTGGCGTCCCTGCCACGCTCCCACCCGCGCGCTGCGCTCCGAAAGGTCGGCCGCGGGCTCTTCACGAAAACGACGGGCGGCCGAAGAAATCGAGGGGGCAAATCGCGACTTGCGTCGCTAAATGGGCAGAGAGGCGCGAGCGGAACGGCGGTCGGGACGTGGGCAGCGCTCTTCGACCGCGAGGGGAGCGACGGGTGATCGAGCGAATCGGGCTTCGATCGCGAAGGAAGGGCCGCCTGCTCGAGCGGAGGTCGCTTCGTTCGCGAGGGAAGTGACGTCCGCTCGAGCCGACGTCGCGTCGTTCGCGAGGGAAGTGACGTCCGCTCGAGCCGACGTCGCGTCGGTCGCGAAGAAGGGACGTTCGTTCGAGGAGACGTCGCGTCAATCGCGAAGGAAGGGACATTCGTCCGAGCCGACGTGACGTCGATCGCGAAGGACGTGACGCTCGTTCGAGAAGACGGCGCGTCGATCGCGAAGGAAGTGACGTTCGTCCGAGCCGACGTGACGTCGATCGCGAAAGAAGTGACGTTCGTTCGAGCGGAGGTCACGACGCTCGCCAAGGAAGTGACTTTCCTCGAACCAGAAGGCGGTTTCTTCGAGACGGAAGCGCCTTCGGTCGAAACGCGCGCACGCTCCGTCGAGGAACGAAATTGTTTCCCGAGCAATGACGGGCAATTGCTCGCGGTTGCAGACGCTCCAGGCGCTCCGGGCGAAAACGGAGCCCAAGGGTAGAGGAGCCACGAGGAGGTGAACCGAGCCAAACGGATCCATCGCACACGCATCAATCGTCGAAATCCAATCCATCCACACGAGGCAAAACGCCATGAGCCCTACATCCAGGATCGTCCATCACGCCGTCGTCTCCCTCAAGCTGCCCACGCAGGTGGCCGCGCTCGTCCCGTACACGCGCGGCATCGTCAAGGCGATGACCGGAAATCCGGCCTTCCCCAATCCGACGCCGACGCTCGCCGCCATCACGACGGCCGTCGACGGCCTGCAGGGCGCCGTGACCGCCGCGCTCACGCGCGCCACGGGCACGGTCGCGATCCGCAACGAGAAGCACACCGCGCTCGTGCAGCTTCTCGTGCAGCTCAAGGCCTACATCCAGGCCCAGGCGGACGCGAACCCGGAGAACGGCGCGTCCATCATCCAGAGCGCCGGCGTCGGCGTGCGCAAGACGGTCACTCGTCGCGCGCGCGTCTTCGCCGCCAAGCCCGGCGCGGTGTCCGGCACGGCGAAGCTCGTCGCCGCGACGGCCGCCCACCGCGCCTCGTACGAGTGGGAGTACAGCAGCGACGGCGGCAAGACGTGGATTGCCGCGCAGCCCACGCTGCAGGCCAGGACGACCGTGTCCGGCCTGCCATCGGCGTCGACCGTGCAGTTCCGGTACCGCGCCGTCACGAAGACCGGCGCGACCGACTGGAGCGCGCCGGTGTCGCTGGTGATGCAGTAAGCGGAGACGCGATGCCCGCTGCCGGCTTTCGGTGCCGGCGGCGGGCGATCGCACGCCGCCGCAGCTCGGCCGGACCGCGAAGCCGCAGGTCGCGCGCTCCTTCCACTTGCCTCCGGGGCGGCCGTTGAGGCTTGATTCCGCCCGATGAACCGCCGCCCGCTCCGCGCCGCCCCGCTGCTCGCGGGACTTGCTTGCCTGGCCTCGCTCGCCACCGCCTGCGCCGGCGCCGGCCCCTACGGCCACGCGCCGACGTACGTGCCGCTCTCCGACGAGAGCGCCGCGGTCGCCGGCGCGCGCGAGTACGACCCGGTGATGGTCGAGCGGCAGCCCGACGAGTGGCGCAAGGGCACCGTGGCGCTCTTCGGCGTCGTGCAGCGCCGCTCGCCGGGCCCCGGCGGCCAGGCGCTGCTCAAGCTGTCGGTGCGCCGCCTCGAGCCGCGCAACCTCTGCGACAGCGAGCACGACGACGACTCGTGCCGCGTGACGGTCAGCGACAAGGACTTCGGCGTGGTCTACGCGCTGGTGTCGCTGCGCGGCGGCGACGACACGGGGCCGCTCGCGGTCGGCCCGCGATCGCTGCTGCGCCTCGTCGGCACGCTGGGCCAGGACGTGTCGCCCGACGACGGCGCGCCCGTCGTGCACGCCACGTTCTACCGGCACTGGCCGCCGTTCTATTACGTCACGCGCGCTGCGTCGCGCGAGATGCGGCAGTAGAGGAGGGGAGGAGCGCCGTGACCGCCCTGCTCGAGCGCCTTTCCGACGGCCACCTGCGCCTGCCCGCGCTCGCGACGGCCCACTCGCACGCGTTCCAGCGCGCCCTGCGCGGCCGCGCGCAGCGGCCGGTCGCCTCGAGCGACGACTTCTGGACGTGGCGCGGGCAGATGTACGCGCTCGCGACGTCGCTGACCCCCGAGTCGATCCACGCCGCGAGCCTGGTCTGCTACCGCGAGCTGGCGCGCGCCGGCGTGCGCACCGTCGGCGAGTTCCACTACGTGCACCACCAGCCGGACGGCACGCCGTACGACGACCGCACCGTGCTGGCCGACGCCGTCATCGACGCCGCGCGGCAGGCGGGGCTGCGCATCGCGCTGCTGCGCGTCGCCTACCACCGCGCGGGGCCCGGGCGCGATCCGGAGCCGGGGCAGCGCCGCTTCTGCGATCCGCGCGTCGAGGACGTGCTGCGCGACGTCGACGCGCTGCGCGCCCGCTACGGCCGCGACCGCGACGTCGTCGTCGGCGTCGCGCCGCACTCGGTGCGGGCGGTGCCCCCGTCGTGGCTGGCGCCGCTGCGCGACTACGCCGATCGCCACCGCCTGCCGCTGCACATGCACGTCGCCGAGGTGGTGCGCGAGGTCGACGAGTGCGTGGCCGAGACCGGGCGGCGCCCCGTCGAGCTGCTCGCCGATCACGGCCTGCTGTCGGACCGGTTCGCGGCCGTGCACGCGACCAACCTCCTGCCGCACGAGGCGGCGCTGCTCGGCGCGGCGCGCGCGTTCGCGTGCGTCTGCGCCACGACCGAGCGTGACCTCGGCGACGGGCTGCCGGACCTCACGGCGCTGCGGGCGGCGGGGGCGCGCCTGTGCATCGGCGGCGACAGCCACGTCGTCATCGACCCCGTCGACGATCTGCGCTCGCTCGAGACGCACGAGCGGCTCCGCACGCGCACGCGCGTCACCTTCCGCCCCACCGGCGCCACCCCCGCCGAGCAGCTCTGGCGCGAGGGATCGCTGCACGGAGCGGCCGCGTGCGGCTTCCCGGACGCCGGCGGGCGCGTCGTCGTCCGCGCCGATCACCCGGCGCTCGCGCTCGTCGAGGAGCCTTTCCTGCTGGATGCCGTGGTGTTCGGGGCGACGGCGTCGATCGTCGACCACGTCGAGCCGGCCTGAGCGACGCGCCCCAGCCGACCGCCGCCGGCCGCGGGAACGCTTCTTGGATGACGCGAGCGCATGCCCCTGGTGCGTGTGCTCGGCGCCGCCGCGACGTGCGCGGCGGGGGCGCTGCTCGCGTCGTGCGTATCGAGGGGGCCGCAGCCGCCGTCGCTGAGGCCCACCCCTCCGGGCGCGACCGAAGGGCCCGTCGCCCGCGCGGCGCTCACGTTGCGGCATGCGTGCGACCTCGGCGATGCAAACGGCTGCGCCGATCTGGGCATGCTCTTGCTCCAGGGCGCCGAGGGGGTCGACCGCAACACGCCCGGGGCGCTGGGGCTCCTCGCCGCGGCGTGCGACGCCGGCAGCGCGCTCGGCTGCGTGCGTCTCGGCGACGCCCAACTGCGCGGCATCGGCGTGCCCCCTTCGGCGGCGCGCGCGGCGGACCTGTTCGGGCGAGCGTGCGAGCGCGGCGACGCCGCCGGCTGCCGGCACCTCGGCGAGCTGTTCGCGCGCGGCGACGGCGTGACGCTCGATCCGCAGCGCGCGCAGTCGCTCTGGGACCGCGCCTGCTCCGGCGGCGACGGCCGCGCGTGCGACGACCTCGGCTCCGCCGCGCTCGCCGCCGGCGCCAACGCCCGGAACGCGCGGCGCGCCGCGGACCTGTACGAGCGCGCGTGCGATCTCGACGACGAGGGCGGCTGCGGCCACCTGGGCGCCGCCTACTTCACCGGCACCGGCCGGACGCGCGACGTCGACCGCGGCGTGGCGCTCCTCGAGCGCGGGTGCGAAGGCGATGATCCGTGGAGCTGCGACCTGGTCGCGCGCATCCTGTCGCGCGGCGAGGCGGGCGTGGAGCGCGACATGGTGCAGGCGGTGCGCTTCTGGCAGCAGTCGTGCGCCGCCGGCGACGCGAAGGGCTGCGAGCGCGCGGGCGCGGTTCGCGCCTGCCGGGGCGGCGCCCGGGGAATCTGCGACGCGCTGGCGACCGAAGGCATCGCCGTGACGACGCGCTGAGCCCCCGCCGCGTTCAGCGATCGCCGCGGCGCCCGAAGTACTTCTCGATCGCGAACAGGTCCTCGTCGCCCAGCCCGTCGCCGACGGCGTGCGCCACCTCGCGCGCGATCTCGCGCTGCACCGGCAGCGTCAGCCCCACCTCCTCCTGGAGCGCGACGTTGAGCGCCCCGTCCTTCAGCGCCAGCGCGAGCGAGAACTCGGGCGCGTAGTCGCGCGCGAGGACCTTCGCGCGCTTGCCGAGGTAGCTCGGCGACGCGAAGGCGCCGGTGGTGAACGCCTCGACGAGCGTCTCGCGCGCGAGGCCCGCCCGCTCGCCGAGCGCCAGCATGCTCGCGAACGCGACGAAGTGGTGCGCGCCGACGCCGTTGAGCACGACCTTGAGCGCCTGCCCCTGCCCGACGCCGCCCGCGCGCAGGATGCGGCCGCAGAGGGCCTCGAGGACCGGGCGCGCGCGCGCGACGTCGTCGTCCGTCCCGCCGACGAGCGCGAGGAGCTCCCCGCGCTCGGCCGGACCGACGCTGCCGCTGACGGGCGCGTCGACGAAGCGGCCGCCCCGCGCCTCGACCGCGCGCGCCGCCTCGCGCGCGGCGGCGCGACCCACGGTCGACATGTCGACGACGACCGCGTCCGGCTCGATCCCCGCCAGGACCCCGTCCGGGCCGGCCAGCACGTCCTCGAGCGCACGGCCGTCGGCGACGCACGTCACGACCACGGCCGCGCGGCGCACGCACTCGCGCGGGGTGGCCGCGATCGTGACGGCGGGCCCCTCGCACGCGCGGGCGAGCGCCTCGGCGCGCGCTCGCGTGCGGTTCCACAGGGCGAGCGGAAAGCGCGCGGCGAGCCGGCGCGCCATGGGAGAGCCCATGTTTCCGAGGCCCAAGAACGACACCGGCGTCGACGTCATCGCAACCATCCCGAGCGTTCTACCCGATGGGGCCGGGGCCCCATCGGACAAACCTGGATGGGGCCGGGGCCCCATCGGACAAACCTGGAGCGGCCGGGGCCCGGGCTTGCGCGGTTCGCGTGCCGCGGCGATAGTTGCGAGATCCCATGCCCTCCCCGTTTCGCCTGCGGACCAGCTTCGAGCCGAAAGGCGACCAGCCCCAGGCGATCGAGCAGCTCGTCCGGGCGCTCGACCGGGGCGACCAGCACCAGGTGCTGCTCGGCATCACCGGCTCGGGAAAGACGTTCTCGGTCGCCAACGTCATCCAGCGCACGGGCCGGCCGACGCTCATCCTCGCTCCCAACAAGACGCTCGCCGCCCAGCTCTACGGCGAGATGCGCGAGCTCTTCCCGGAGAACGCGGTCGAGTACTTCGTCAGCTACTACGACTACTACCAACCCGAGGCGTACATCCCGTCGACCGACACGTTCATCGACAAGGACGCCATCATCAACGACCAGATCGACCGGATGCGCCACTCGGCCACGGTCGCGCTCCTGTCGCGGCGCGACGTCATCATCGTGGCGAGCGTCTCGTGCATCTACGGCATCGGCAGCGCCGAGAGCTACCACGGCCTGGTCATCCAGCTGACGCGCGGCGAGGAGTTCCGCCGCGACACGCTGCTGCGCCGCCTGGTCGACATCCAGTACGAGCGCAACGACGTCGATTTCCACCGCGGCACCTTCCGCGTGCGCGGCGACGTGGTCGAGATCTTCCCGACCTACGAGCAGGAGACGGCCATCCGCGTCGAGTTCTTCGGCGACGAGATCGAGTCGATCCGGGAGGTCGACCCGCTGCGCGGTCGCGTGAAGCAGACGCTCGAGCGCTACGCAATCTACCCGGGGTCGCACTACGTGACGCCGCAGGCGCAGATGCGCCGCGCCATCGCGAGCATCCGCGAGGAGCTGCGCGAGCGGCTCGACTTCTTCGACAAGGAGGGGCGCTTCCTCGAGAAGCAGCGCCTCGAGCAGCGCACGCTCTACGACCTCGAGATGATGGAGCAGATGGGCTTCTGCTCCGGCATCGAGAACTACTCGCGGCACCTCTCGGGGCGCAAGGCGGGCGAGGCGCCGCCGACGCTCGTCGACTACTTCCCGCAGGACTTTTTGATCGTCGTCGACGAGTCGCACCAGACGGTGCCGCAGCTCCAGGCGATGTACCGCGGCGACCGCGCGCGAAAAGAGACACTCGTCGAGTACGGGTTCCGCCTGCCGAGCGCGCTCGACAACCGGCCGCTCAAGTTCGAGGAGTTCGAGGCGCACGTGCGCCAGGCCATCTACGTGTCGGCGACGCCGGGCGAGTACGAGCTCGGCAAGGCGCAGGGCGTGGTCGTCGAGCAGCTGATCCGGCCGACGGGGCTGATGGACCCGGAGGTCGAGGTGCGGCCGGTCTCGGGCCAGGTCGACGACCTGCTCGGCGAGATCAAGGACCGCACGAAGAAGAACGAGCGCGTGCTGGTCACGACGCTGACCAAGCGCATGGCCGAGGATCTCACCGACTACTACCGCGAGCTCGGCGTGCGGGTGCGCTACCTGCACTCGGACATCGACACGCTCGAGCGGATCGACATCCTTCGCGACCTTCGCCTCGGCGAGTTCGACGTGCTGGTCGGCATCAACCTGCTGCGCGAGGGGCTCGACCTCCCCGAGGTGTCGCTGGTGGCGATCTTCGACTCCGACAAGGAGGGCTTCCTGCGCAGCCCGCGGTCGCTCATCCAGACCATCGGGCGCGCGGCGCGCAACGTCAACGGCCGCGTCATCATGTACGCCGACGCGGTGACGCCCGCGATGAAGGGCGCCATCGAGGAGACCGGCCGCCGGCGCAAGGTGCAGGCGGCGTACAACGAGGAGCACGGCATCGTGCCGCAGACGGTCGTGCGCGCCGTGATGAACATCAACCCGGCGGCGGGGACGATCGACTACCTGAACGTGCCCAAGCTCGCGAGGGGCGAGCGCGCGGCGTCGGCGGGCGGCAAGACGGCGGAGGACCTTCAGGAGCGCATCGCGGCGATGCGCCTCGAGATGTTCGCGGCGGCGGAGAACCTCGATTTCGAGAAGGCGGCGCGGCTGCGCGACGAGCTGAAGAAGCTCGAGGCGATGGCGGGCGTGGGCGCCGGAGACGGCGGGGCGGGGGACGGGACGCTCGCGTTCGACCCGTACGCGTCCAACGGCAAGCGCAAGGCGGCGTCCGGCATGAGGGGGAGTCGTGGGGCGCGCGGCACCGCGAAGGCGGGGGCCGTCGGGGCGGGCGCGAGGAACGGACGGCGCCTCAAGGCGCGGTAGACCGGCGGCTCAGAGCCTCCCGCGCTCGCCGCGCGCCTCGAGGGCGGCGACGACGGCGCGCACGTCCTGCGCGCGCTCGCGCGGGATGACGAGCACCGCGTCGTCGGTCTCGACGACCACCAGGTCGCTCACGCCGACCAGCGCGAAGCGCTTGCCGGTCGCGCCGCCGCCGCTCGTCAGGTCGACGACCAGGTTGTTGCGCGCGTCGACGGCGACGGTCCCCTCCGGGGCGGCGTTGCCGTCGGCGTCGCGCGGCGCGAGCTCCCACGTGACCTCCCAGCTGCCGATGTCGTTCCAGCCGAAGCTGCCCGGCACGACGGCGATGCGCTCGGCCTTCTCCATGACGCCGTGATCGATCGAGATCGACGGCAGCGTCGGGAAGACCTCCGCGAGCGCGCGCGCCTCGTCGCCGGCCGCGGCCGCCGCGTCGAGCCGGTCGAGGCCCGCGGCGAGGGCCGGCAGGTGCTGCGCGATCGCGGCGCGCATGACCCGCGCGCGGAAGAAGAACATCCCCGCGTTCCACAGGTGGCGGCCTCCGGCGAGGAACGCCTGCGCGCGGGCGCGGTCCGGCTTTTCGACGAAGCGCGCGACGGCGTGCACGCCCTCGGCGACGGCGTCGCCCACCTCGATGTAGCCGTAGCCCGTCTCCGGGCGCGTGGGGACGATGCCGATGGTCGTCAGCCAGCCGTCCTCGGCGGCGCGAAGCGCGCGCTGCACGAGCCCGCGGAACGCCGGCTCGTCGCCGATGAAGTGGTCGGCGGGGAGCACGGCGACCAGCGCGTCGGGATCGCGGCGCGCGATGGTGGCCGCGGCCCAGCCGATGGGCGGCGCGGTGTTGCGCGCGACGGGCTCGACGAGGATCTGCGCGCGCGGCACCCCGGGCAGCGCGGCCGCGGTGGCGTCGGCCAGGTGGGCGCCGGTGGCGACCCAGACGCGCTCGGTCGGGATGACGGGGTCGAGGCGGCGCACGGTCGCGGCGATGAGCGGCTCGCCCGGGCGGCCGGCCAGCGGCAACAGCTGCTTGGGCCGTTCGCGACGCGACGCCGGCCAGAAGCGCGTGCCGGAGCCGCCGGCGAGGATGACGGCGTGGACGTTCGGCATCGAGCCGCTCGTACCACGGCTGGCGCCCGCGTGGCACGATGCGCGTGCCATGATCGTCCCGGACGTCGCGTTCGATCTGCGGCTCGAGCACGGCCGCTGCCTCGGCGTGCGCCTGCCGGAGGCGCAAGGGGCGATCGACGCCCTGGCCGAGTCGGCGCTCCTGCCCGAGGAGCGGGACGCGGCGCGCGCCATGGCGGCGGCGCGCAAGCGCGGCTGGGTCGGCGGGCGCGTGGCGATGCGGCAGGCGCTCGCGCGCGAGGGGCTCGACGCGCCCCCGGTGCTCGCCGACGGGCGCGGCGCGCCGATGCTGCCGCCCGGGGTGGCCGGGTCGATCAGCCACAAGGAGGCGCTCGCGGTCGCGCTCGTCGCGCCGGAGGGGGCGGCGCGCATCGGCGTCGACGTGGAGCTCGACGCGCCGCGGCGGATCGACATCGCCTCGAAGGTGCTGACCGACGCGGAGGCGAGGGAGCTCGAGGCCCTCGACGCGAGGGCACGCGCTCGCGAGGTCCTGCTGCGCTTCTCGGCCAAGGAGGCCGTCTACAAGGCCCTCGATCCCTTCGTGAAGCGCTACGTCGGCTTCCAGGAGGTCGCCGTCTCGCCGCGCCCCGACGGAAGCGCCGCCGTCGAGCCGCGGCTGCGCGCGGGCGAGGGCCCCTTCGCGGTCGACGTGCGATGGCGCCGCTTCGAGGGGCTGATCCTCACGACGGCCCGCGTCGCGCGAAGATAGACGCTACGGGCATTATGTTTGGATTGAACAGGAAGGCGGGAAGACGGGAAGGATTTGGGGTGAAGGACGCGTCCCAAACCAACCCTTCCCGCCTTCCCGTCTTCCTGTGATCTCCAACCCAAAGCGCGTGGAAGCGTCAGGAGCGGCGCGACTCGGCGACGGCGCGCAGCTCCAGGGTGCTGTCGTTGTTCACGAAGACGCGCAAGGCATCGAAGCTCAGCTTCTGCCACTTGCGGTCCGGGTCGTAGACCATCACCAGCTTGATCGCCTTCGTGCGGCAGTCGCGGATGAGCTGCGCCAGCGCCGAGAGGGTCGACGAGTTGATGTACTCGAGCTCCTCGAAGCGCATCTCGATGGGGGCCCCGACCCGCGCCGCTTCCTCGATCAGCGCCTGGAAGTGCGGCGCCAGGAAGCGTGCGGGGCGAACGTCGTCGCTCTTGCCCCGCCATACGACACGGATGGCCTGGCGCAGGCCGGGGGGCTGCTCGATCGCCAGCGTGAGCCCCCCGTGCACCACCTCCTGTGGTCGCATCGCGGCCCAGGCTATCACGATCGGGCTACCCCCGCCCGCCCCGAGCGCGTCGAGAATCAGCGCGCGCCACGGACGCTGAATCAGTCGCGGCGGTACATCGTCACGACGCAGGCGCCCCCCAGACCCAGGTTGTGCTGCAACGCGACCTTCGCGTTCGGCACCTGGCGCTTGTCGGCCTGGCCGCGAAGCTGCCACACGAGCTCGGTGCACTGCGCGAGGCCCGTGGCCCCGAGCGGGTGCCCCTTCGAGAGCAGGCCGCCCGACGGGTTGGTGACCACCTTGCCGCCGTAGGTGTTGCCGCCCTCCCAGATGAACTTCTCGGCCTCGCCCTCCTTGCAGAGGCCGAGCCCCTCGTAGGTCAGGATCTCGTTGGCCGAGAAGCAGTCGTGCAGCTCGCAGACCTGCACGTCCTGCGGGCCGACCCCCGACTGCTCGTAGACCTGCTTGGCGGCGTTCGCCGTCATGTCGTAGCCGACCATCTTGATCATGCTCTTCTCGAAGCTGGTCGCGTAGTCGGTCGTCATCGCCTGCGCGGCGATCCACACCGGATTGGCGTGGCCGTGCTTCTTGGCGAAGTCGTCCGAGCAGAGGATGGCCGCCGCGGCGCCGCAGGTGGGCGGGCAGCACTGGTAGCGGGTCAGCGGATCGAACACCTCGTCGCTCGCGAGCACCTCCTCGAGCGACAGCACCTGGTTGAACAGCGCGTACGGGTTGTTCGACGCGTGCTTGCGCGCCTTGACGCTCACCTGCGCGAACGTCTCCTTCTTGGCGCCGTACTTCCAGCGGTATTCGCGCCCCGCGCCGCCGAACATCTGCGCCGTCGGCGGCGCCTGGCTGAAGCCCTGCTGGTCGAGCATGACCTGCGCGTGCTTGCCGATGGGGCTCTCGCGGTCGGTGAACTTCGACCCGAGCGCGCCCTTCTCCATCTTCTCGAAGCCGACGACGAGCACGCACTCGGCGACGCCGCCCGCGATCGCCTGCTTGCCGAGCATCAGCGCGGTCGAGCCGGTCGAGCAGTTGTTGTTCACGTTGAAGACGGGGATGCCCGTCAGCCCGACCTCGTAGACGGCGCGCTGGCCGCAGGTGCTGTCGCCGTACACGTAGCCGGCGTAGGCCTGCTGCACCGCCTCGTAGGGGATCTTCGCATCCGCCAGCGCGGTCTTGGCCGCCTTGCTGGCCATCACGTGGTAGTCCTCGCTCGCGCCGGGCTTGGCGAACTTCGTCATCCCCACGCCGATCACGTTCACTCGTCGACCGTTGCTTGCCATAGGCTTCACCGTCTCCCTGGAATGTGGTGCGTCACGCGAGGTCTTTCAAGAACCCCAGCTTCTGCGCGGGCCGGACGTCGCCGTCGACGCGCAGCTTGCCGCGCTGGTAGAGCTCGCGCGCCTGCGACGGGTCCTTGCAGAGGGCCGCCAGGTCCGCGTCGTCGATGCGAAGCACCGCCGCCGCCTTCGGGTCGGCCCCCTCGCGCACCGCGCCCGGCCCGGTCAGGTCGACGACCCAGCTCTTGGCGGGCCCCGGCCCCGCTTGCGGGGCCGCCTGGCCGGTCACGTCGAACTGGAGGACCGCGCCCACTTCCTTGGCGAGCGCCGCGTTCTTGCCCAGCCGGTCTGCGAGCGCCTTGAAGATGGCGGGGGCCTTGGCGTCCGCCTTCGGGGCCGAAGCCGCCGCAGCCGCCGCCGGCTGAGCCGTGCCCGCCGCCGCGCCGCCGCCTCCGCGCTTCCTCGTCACCGCCTCGAGGGCCTGCTTCGGGTCGATCTTCTTGAGGAAGTCGAGCTTCTGCGAGGCCATCACGTCGCCGCTGATCTTGAGCTTGCCGCCCATGTACAGCTTCATCGGATCGGCCTTGCCGCTGGTCATCGCGAGGAAGTCGGCGTCCGCCAGCTCGAGCGTGCAGTCGGGCTTGTCCATGGCGCCCGCGCTGACCGCGCCCTTGCCGTTCTTGACGTCGATCGTCCACGCGCTCTCGGGGTTCGTCAGCTTGAAGACGAACGTCTTTCCGACGCGCCCGACGAGGTCCGGGTTGCGCGCGACGTGGTCCTCGATGGCGGTGAAGACGTCGGCCGATCCGAAGCTCGCCGGATCGACCGCCGCCGGAGCCGCGGCCGCCGCGCCGGCCTGCGCCGCCGGATCCGCGCCGCCGCGCTTCTTCATGATCGCCTCGAGCGCCTGCTTCTGGTCGATCTTCTGAAGGAACGACAGCTTCTGCGAGGCCATCACGTCGCCGCTGATCTTGAGCTTGCCGCCCATGTAAAGCTTCATCGGGTCGGCCTTGCCGCTGGTCATGGCCATGAAGTCGGCCTCGGAGAGCTCGAGCGTGCAGTCGGCCTTGTCGGCGCCCGGCTTCACGCTGCCGCCGCCGTTCTTGAGGTCGAGCGTCCAAGCGCTGTCGGGGCTGGTCAGCTTGAAGACGAACACCTTGCCGATCTGGCCGACCAGGCCCGCGTTGCGCGCGACGTGGTCCTCGATGCCGGCGAAGACGTCGGCGCTCGTGAACTGGTCGGGCGTGACGGGCGCGCCGGCGGCAGGGGCCGCCTTGGCGGCCGGCTTCTCGGCCTTCTTCGGCAGCTCCCTGAAGAGCTCCACGGCGGCGTTGGAGATGACGACCTTGTCGCGCTCCTTCACCTTGGTGCGGAAGACGATCTTCTGGTCGCCCTCCTTCCACATCTCGGTGACGAGCGTCTCGCCCGGGTACACCGTGTCGGCGAAGCGCACCTTGATGCTCTTGAAGAAGCGCGGGTCGCCGTTCGGGCAGAACTTCGAGATGACGTGCCGCCCGGCGAAGCCGAACGTGCAGAGGCCGTGCAGGATCGGCCGCTCGAAGCCGAAGTTCTTGGCGAAGCCGGGGTCCGCGTGCAGCGGGTTCCAGTCGCCCGAGAGGCGGTAGAGGAGCGCCTGGTTGGGGCTCGTCTTCTCCTCGACGACGGCGTCGGGCGCGCGGTTCGGCGGCACGTTCACCTCGGCGCTCGGCCCGCGGTCGCCGCCCCAGCCGCCGGCGCCGCGCACGAACGTCGTGAGCTCGTTGTACGCGAGCTCGTTGCCCTCGCCGTCGGTCGTCGTGATGGCGGTGACGACGAGGGCGTGCTTGCCCTTGTCGAAGATGTCCTTGATCTTGATCTTGTGCACGAGCTTCCCGTGCGTCGGCCACGGCGCGCGGATCTCGGTGTACTGCTCGCCGTGCAGCACGCGGTCGAAGCCGTAGTTCAGGCCCGGGGCCTGCTTGCCCTCCTTGGCCAGATCGAAGATGGCCTTGAGCGCGGGGGCGACCGCGAAGGTCGGCACCATCTTGAAGCCGTCGCCGCTCATCTCGTAGACGTACGTGAGCTCCTTCGTGTCGAGCGGGTCCCTGGCCGCGCCGACGCCGAGGGCGTAGAGGGACAGGTCGCGCTCGTCGAAGCGCGAATCGACCGGGGGCATCTCGTGGCCGAGCGCCTCGTCGACGTCGATGAACTCGTTGCCGCCCTTGCCCTTGGCGGTTCCGAGGTTGGAGAGGATCGGCTGCATCGACTCGGTGACGTTGGTCGGGTGCGTCGACTTGCCGAAGTCGCAGATGACGCTCCACTTGGTCTTGACCGCCTCCGGCGTGAGCGGCCGCGAAAGGCGGAAGAGCGCCCCTTCGGCGCGCTCCCAGCGGAGCTTGCCGACGTAGCCGCCGCCGACCTCGAACAGCGACCCGTTCTCCTCGCACGACTCGTGGCACAGCCACGCGACGAGCGGCGAGACGTACTCCGGCTTGAGCGCCGCGACGAGATCGGGCGGGAGCACCGTCTCGGTCATGCGCGATCCGGCGATGGGGGCGATCGTGTTGACCTGGACGCCCTTCTTCTTGCCCTCGATGGCGAGCGTCTGCGCGAACCCGTGGAGCCCGAGCTTGGCCATCGAGTAGTTGGCCTGCCCGAAGTTGCCGTATATCCCCGCGGCCGACGCGGTCATGACGATGCGGCCGTAGCCGGCGTCGCGCAGGTGGTTCCACGCGGCGTGCGTCACGCGGAAGCTGCCGAGGACGTGGACGCGGTAGATGAGGTCCCAGTCGTCCTGCGTCATCTTCTGGAACGAGGTGTCGCGCAGGATGCCTGCGTTGTTCACGACGATGTCGAGGCGCTTCCACGTGTCGAGCGCGCACTGGACGATCCTGGCGCCGTCCTCGACCGAGTCGTAGTTGGCCACCGCGTCGCCGCCGGCGGCCTTGATCTCCTCGACCACCTTGTCGGCCGCCGCCGAGGACTTGCCGCCGCCGGTGTGGCCGCCGCCGAGATCGTTGACGACCACTCTGGCGCCGCGCGACGCGAGCATCAGGGCGTGCGAGCGGCCGAGACCATTGCCCGCGCCGGTGACGATGGCGACGCGGTTGTCGAAGCGCAGATCGGACATGGGTGGAGACCTCGAAGTTGGATCTTTAGCGTGCGAAGTATTGGGGGTCCGGGCGCGCTGCGTCAAGGCACCCCGGGCGTCACGGATTCGTCTCCGCGGTGCCCCCGGTCGCCCCCACGCGCCGCCCCGCCCCGGCTCGACCGGAGGCGGGCCCCTCGAGGTCTCTCACACGGGTTTCGTCACGATGGCGCCGGCGCCTGCCGGCCGACCGTGGCGTGGCGCTGCTGCAGCGCGAAGACGTGCAGCCCGTGGCCGAACAGCATCGCCCCGAAGACGACGGCGTAGACGCCGACGGCCCAGACGAGCGCGATCGCGCCGGCGCCCGGGTTGGCCAGGAGCAGGATGCCGAAGACGAGCGACACGACGCCGGTCAGCCCGAGCAGCCAGCGCGCCTCGAACCCCTTCCAGGAAAGCCCGCCGATGAGCTCGAGCAGGCCGAGCGCGATGGCGCGGACGGCGACGAGGAACACGATCGCGAAGATCGTCACGTGCGGGTACCCGAGCGCGATGACGCCGATCGCGACGGTGACGAGCCCCTCGAAGAGGTACCACCCCCAGGGCAGCCCGGCGCGCCCCCTCACGAAGGCCTGGGTGAACGCCCCGGCACCGTCGGCGAAGGCGTAGACGGCGAACACGATGACGAACGCCGCGGCGGCCGCGCGGGGGTGCGAGAGCGCGATGACGCCGAAGACGATCGCGAAGATGCCGCGCAGCGCAATCGACCACCACGCCGCGTGGTGCCAGAACGTCGGCGCCTCCGCCGGCGCCGGCATCGCCTCAGGTCGGGTCGCCATGATGAGCCTCTCCGGGTTCTGAATGGCTTTCGCGGAGCAAGCCGCTTGCCATGCGCCGCTCGGGGGCGCTCCAAAGCTCGAGCGAAGCGGAGCCCGTGCGTTCCGAACGATACCGGGAGATCGTGGCCGATCTGCTACGCCGGCGGCACCGCATGCGCCTGCCGTTTCTCCTCGCCTGGGCCGCGCTCGTCGGCGCCGGACCGGCGGCATCGGCCCCGCCGCACGTCGCCCGCTTCGGCCGCTTCGAGCGGCGCTTCGCGGTCGAGCACCCGGGCACCGATCCCGACGACGTGCGCATCCGCGCCTCGGTCACCGCGCCGTCGGGCCGCGTCACCACCGTCGGCGGCTTCGCCTCGCGCGGCGAGTTCGCCTTCCGGTTCGCCCCGCGCGAGACGGGCCTTCACCGCTACGTCGTGCGCGCCGACGGCGGCGCCGGCGAGCGCGAGGTCGCGTCGGGGAGGTTCGTCGCCGACGCGAGCGACGCCGATCGCGGCTTCGTGCACGTGGACGCCCGGCACCCCCACCGCCTCGCCTTCGACGACGGCTCGCCGCTGCTGGTGCTCGGCGAGAACCGCATCAACGTCTACGACCCGGCCTGGAACGACGGGCGCGCCGACATCGAGACGTACGTCGCGCGCATGGCCGCCGCCGGGATGACGACGCTGCGCGTCTTCGTGTTCGACGACGCCGAGGCCGAGGACCGGCCCGATCGGCGCCAGCTCGGCGCGCTCGAGCCGCGCGTCGGCCGCTTCGACGAGCAGGTCGCCGCGCGCTTCGACCGCGTCTTCGAGGCCGCCGAGCGCCACGGCATCTACGTGGTGCTCACGCTGCACGCGGTCGGGTTCTCGACCGACCCGGGCGAGACGTGGAAGAGCTGGGAGGACAATCCGTACTCGTCGGCGCGCGGCGGGCCTGCCGCGTCGCCGCGCGACTTCTTCGACGACGCGGCGCTTCGCCCCATCGAGGCGCGAAAGCTCGACTACGCGATCGACCGCTGGGGCTACTCGACGCACCTGCTCGCGATCGACCTCCTGAACGAGCCCGAGTGGGACGGCCGGATCCCCGAGACGAGCTGGATCCCGTGGTCCGAGTGGATGAGCGCCCACCAGCGCGCGCACGACCCGTACGGGCACCTGGTCACCGCCGGCAGCGTGGGGCTGCACTGGAACGTCGGCGGCGACGAGCGGCCCTGGTACGCGAGCCCGGCCAACTCCGCCGTCGAGTGGCACCTCTACGGCAAGGAGTACTACGAGCCCCACGCGCTCGCGCGCGAGCTGACGCGCAAGGTGGACGAGACCTACGGCGACGGCAAGCCGGTCTTCTGCGGCGAGTTCGCGTACGGCGGCGAGGACCACGCGACGTACGACCACACGCACGTCGGGATCTGGACGCTGCTCATGTCGGGCGCGGGCGCCGTCGCGCACAGCGCGCCGCCGTTCCAGATCGACTCGGACGAGCCGATGACCCGCGCGCGCGCGGCGCACTTCCGCGTGCTGTCGGATTTCCTGCGCGACGCGCGCGCCAGCGAGCTCGAGCCGCGCCGCGACCTGTCGGTCGAGCCTCGCGACGCCGCGGCCTGGTCGCTGCGCTCGGAGACGGGGGACCGGCGCGCCATCTGGCTGCTGGCGGGGGAGCGCGCCTACGGCCGGCGCGTCGTCGGCGCGCGCGTCACGGTGCCGGGGCTGCCGGCGGGGCGCTATCGCGTGACCTGGCGCGACGACGTCACGGGCGCGTCGCTCGGGACGGCGGCGATCGCGAGCGACGGCCTCGCGCCGGTCACGCTGGACGCGCCGGCGTTCGTCCGGCACGTGGCCGCCCTCGTCGAGCCGGCGCGGTGATCTACTCGCCGGGCTGCCGCGCCAGCGTCATGTGCAGCCACTCGGTCGCCCAGACCAGCTCCTCGAGGTGCGCGTCGAACGCGCACCACACCTGCTCGTCGCGGCCACCGTGCAGCTCGCGCGAGACCTCCACGACGCTGCGCATGGCCGCGACGAGGCCCTCGAACTGCACGTACGAGCCGTTGACCGCGCGGTGGGAGAAGACGATGGTCGTCGGCTGCCGGCGGCGCAGGGCCACGGCCATTCGCTCGAAGTCCTCGCCGATCTCGTCGCACCACCCGTAGAGCCGGCTCAGGTACGCGGCGAGCGGACCGTCCAGCGAGAAGAGCGGCCTGAGGCGCGGGTCGGCGCGGTAGCCCTGGACGCGCTCGAGCGCGCGGTGCAGCTCCTCGAGGGCGCGCGCGTAGCTTCGCAAGCGCGCCAGCGCCGGCGCCGACGCGTCCCCGCCGGGCACGGCGTCGAGCGCCTGTCCGAGCCACTCCACCCGCACGGTCAGGTCCAGGAACAGGCCCGCCCAGAACTCCGTCTCCGTCGACGGTCTGCGGAGCAGTGCCGAGGACGACGGCGGCGGCGGCGGCGGAAGCACGCGATCGTCGCTCATCGCGGCGAGCATAGCGCGCTCACGGGACCCGCACGCTCGGCATCGAGGATGGGTCGGCATCGAGCCGCGCGTCGCGCAAGACGCGTGCGGCGTCGCTCGCGTTCGGACGCCGCGACGGGTCCATGCTCAGGCACGCGTCGACCAGGGTGGCCACGGTGCGATCGATGCGCGGGCGCACCGCCGCGAGCGAGGGCGGCGGCGGCAGCGAGCGGCCGTGGAGCCGGCGCACGAAGAGCGGATCGCGGAACGGCGGCCGGCCGACGAGCAGCTCGTACGCCATGACGCCGAACGCGTACAGGTCGATGGACGGCTCGACGGCCGCCCCTTCGACGGCGATCTCCGGAGCCATGTACATGGGCGTGCCCATCACGCGGCCGGCGCGCGTCATGCGCGCCTCGCCCCCGTCGGCGTCCGGCCTGGACACGCGAACGCTCTCGGCGAGGAGCGTCGAGACGCCGAAGTCGGCGATCTTGGCGGCCGGCGCGCCGAGCGCCTCGGCGACGAGCACGTTCGCCGGCTTGAGGTCGCGGTGCACGATGCCGCGCGCGTGCACGGCCTCGAGCCCCTCGGCGATCTGGCGCAGCACCTGGATCGACCACGCGATGGACGGGTCCTCGTCGAGGTACTGCTCGAGCGACTTGCCGTCGACGTGCTCCATGACGACGAAGAGGACGCCCTCGGCGGTGAGATCGACGTCGACGACGCTCACGATGTTCGGATGGGCGAGCTCCGAGGCGAGCCGCGCCTCGCGCGCGAGGCGCGAGAGCGCCGCCCCCGTCGTGCGCCCGTGAAGGACCTTGAGCGCGAGCCGCTGCCCGTCGGTGATGCGCTCGACCTCGTACACCCACGCCATGCCGCCGGAGGCGAGAAAGCGAACGACGCGGTAGCGCTGCTCGACGACGTCGCCCGGCGTGAGCGCGAGCACCGGCAGGTGCAGGCTGCCGACGTTCGCGAGCGTCTCGGCGAGGTGCTGCGAGCGGTTGCCGATCTGTCGCCGCAGCTCGTCGTTCAGCACCCGCAGCGACTCGAGCCGCGCCTGGAGCTCCGCGTTGAGGGCGTCGGAGCGGCGCAGCGACGCCATGAGCTGGGCGCTGAGCGCGCCGGCCTGCAGCAGCGCCACGACCATCGTCCCGAGCGACGCCCCGCGCAGGCCGCCGTAGAGCTCCCCCATCGAGAGCCAGGACGCGAAGTCGTCGAGCGCGAGCACGCACACGATCGGCCATCCGAGCGACGCGAGGAGCGCCGGCAACGGCGGGCGGCGACCGTGGCGCCACTCGTCGAGCAGCAGCGACACGCAGTAGTTGCCCGCCACGATCATCGAGCCGATCGTGATGGGGGCGAGGAACCGCGTGCCGCGGAACGGCCCGTGGGCGTAGATGGCCACGAGGATCCAGGCCCCGACCAGCCCCCACCAGAGGCGGCTCGCGCGCCGGCCGAAGATGCTCGCGGTGAACAGGATCGTGCTCACCGACGAGACGCAGACGCAGAAGCCGAGCGCGTTCTCGTCGCCCGTGCCGAACACCGGCTGCAGGAAGCCGAGCGTGTACGCCGAGTACGAGGCGCCGGAGAACGACGCGAGCGCGAACCATCCGTAGGCGCTGCGCCGGCGATCGGCGAGGAACACGAGGCCGTAGGCGATGCCGACCAGCAGCATCATCGCGAGCGCTGCGGCCGACGAGGCCTCGTTGAACATCGTGATGGCGACGTACGCCGGGCCGCCGCGCAGGTCGGTCGTCAGTCGCGGGACGGTGTCGAGCCAGCCGCTCTGGGTCCAGGTGTGCCGGACCGTCATGTCGAGATCGAGCGCGCCGTCGGCGGTCGCCTGCGCGGGCACGAGGAATCGATGCGGGCCGTTGCCGCGGTAGCGCTCGACCGGGCTGGCGTCGACGTCGGGGCAGTCGAAGCCGTCGGCGCGCAGCGACACGAGGGCGACGAAGTACGGGATGCTCAGCGCGACGCGCCGCCCGCGCATCTGCGACGGCAACGCGACGTGCGTGTGCAGCACGTACGATCCCGCGGCGTCGCCCAGGTCGCGATCGAAGTGCGCCGGCAGCGTCAGCGGCCTGGACGTGCCGCCGTGCTCGAGGGTCCACGACGGCAGGTACACCGACCCATCGCCGCCGCACCCGGCGAGCAGGACCAGCGCCACGACGACGAGCACCGCCCGCACGACGCGCGACATCGCGCCGACCAGTCTACTCTGGTTCGCCGTACCCGTGCGCGCGACGTCCCGTCGGTCCCGCCTGCCGCCGGCCTCGCTGGCCATCCTGCTCGCCATCGGCGTGTTCGTCGTCATGGAGGCGGCCGCCATGCATCTGTACCCGGGTGGCACCTGGTGGGACCGCGCCGCCCGCGGACATCGCTTCTGGCAGAACTACCTGTGCGACCTGGAGTGGCGCGTGGCGCTCGACGGGCGCCCCAACCTGCTCGGCGCCCGGTTCGCGGAGGGGGCCATGCTGTCGCTCATCTTCGCCTTCGTGCCGTTCTGGTGGATCGTGCCGCGCGCGCTCGCGGACCCGGGCGCGGCGCGGCGCAGCGCGTGGGCGGCGGCCGTGCGCCTGCTCGGCTGCGCGTCGGTGGCGGGCATGGTCGCGGTCGCGCTCATGCCGAGCGAGTACTTCGGCGCGCTGCACGGCGTCGCCGTCGTCGTGGCGGGCGTCCCGGGGCTGACCGCCGCCGTGCTGGCCACGCTCATGCTGCTCCGCGCGGAGCCGCGGCCGAGGATCGCGGGGTGGCTCGGCGCGACGATGCTCGTCTTCGCGCTGGTCGACTTCGCGCTCTACGTCGACACGATGTGGGCCGGCGGGCCGGGGCCGATCGCGCTGCCCGCCATCCAGAAGGTCGCGCTGATGTCGCTGATGGCGTGGATGGCGGCCGTCGCGCTGCGCGCGCGCGGCCGGCCGCAGGCGCCTCACGCGCGGCGGTAGTGGCGCTTGTACCGGTTGATGAGCGCGTTGGTCGACGCGTCGTGCGACGTGACCGGGCCCTGCGCCTCGAGCTCGGGCTCGATCTTCTTCGCGAGCTGCTTGCCGAGCTCCACGCCCCACTGGTCGAAGCTGTGGATGTCCCAGACGATGCCCTGCACGAAGATCTTGTGCTCGTACATCGCGATGAGCATCCCGAGCGTTCGCGGCGTCAGCTTCGTGAAGAGGATGGACGTCGTCGGCCGGTTGCCCGGGAAGGTCTTGTGCGGCACGAGCTGCTCGACGCGCTCGGGCGGCAGCTTCTGGGCCTGGAGCTCGGCGCGCGCCTCGTCGGGCGTCTTGCCGCGCATCAGCGCCTCGGTCTGCGCGAAGAAGTTCGCGAGCAGCACCTCGTGGTGCTTTCCGAGCGGGTTGTGCGTCTCGAGCGGCGCGAGGAAGTCGCACGGGATGAGGCGCGTGCCCTGGTGGATCAGCTGGTAGAACGCGTGCTGGCCGTTGGTCCCCGGCTCGCCCCAGACGATGGGCCCCGTCGTGTAGTCGTCGATGAAGCGCCCCTGGCGGTCGACGCGCTTGCCGTTGCTCTCCATGTCCCCTTGCTGGAAGTACGCGGCGAAGCGGCTCATGTACTGGTCGTAGGGCAGGATGGCGTGCGTCTCGGCGCCGAAGAAATTCGCGTACCAGATGCCCAGCATCCCCAGCACCACCGGCACGTTCCTCTCGATCGGCGCGGTGCGGAAGTGCTCGTCCATCGCGTGGCCGCCGGAGAGCATCTCCTCGAACGCGTCCATGCCGATCATCAGCGCGATGGGCAGCCCGATGGCGCTCCAGAGCGAGTAGCGGCCGCCGACCCAGTCCCAGAAGACGAACATGTTGTCCGGGTCGATCCCGAACTTCTTCACTTCCTCGGTCGCCGTCGACACGGCGACGAAGTGCTTCGGCACCGCCGCCTCGCTGCCGAGCTTCTCGACGAGCCACGCGCGGGCGCTGCGCGCGTTCATGATCGTCTCCTGCGTCGTGAACGTCTTGCTCTCGACGACGAAGAGCGTCTGCTCTGGCGAGACCTCGCGCAGCGTCTCGGCCAGGTGCGTGCCGTCGACGTTGGAGACGAAGTGCGCGCGCATCTCGGGGTGCCAGTACGGCCTGAGCGCCAGGCTCGCCATCGTCGGCCCGAGGTCGCTGCCGCCGATGCCGATGTTGACGACGTCGGTGATGCGCTTGCCGGTGAACCCCTTCCACGCGCCGCTGCGGACCGCCTCGGTGAAGCCGCGCATCTTCGCGAGCACGGCGTTCACCTCGGGCATCACGTCCTTGCCGTCGACCAGGATGGGGCGGTTCGAGCGGTTGCGGAGCGCCACGTGCAGCACCGCGCGGTTCTCCGTGCGGTTGATCTTCTCGCCGGAGAACATCCGGTCGCGCCAGTCGAAGACGCGCGCGTGCCGCGCCAGATCGAGCAGCAGCGCCATCGTCTCGGTCGTGACGCGGTGCTTGGAGAAGTCGACGAGCACGTCCTCGACCTCGAGAGAGAGCTTCTCGAACCGCCCCGGATCGGCCGCGAACAGGTCGCGCACGTGCGTCGCGCGAAACGCCGCGTGATGCTTCACCAGGGCCTGCCACGCTGCCGACTGGGTCACCGAACCGGAGGCGCTCATGGAGGGCGCAGGATAGAGGGGCGCGGTCGCATTGGCGAGACGCCGCCGACGGGTCGCGCTAAGGTGCTGAAATCCCATGGCGCATCGGAGCCTGCTCGTCGCGCGCGTCCTCGCCGTCGCGTGGCGCGCGCCCGAGCACGACGACCTGGTCACCGTGGTCGACACGCTCCGCCAGGGCAGCGCTCGCCTGGGGCGGCGGCTGCTCTACCTGTCGGTCATCGGTCCGCGCGCGCTGCCGCAGGGGAGCGTGCGCGACGAGCTCGTCGGCTTCTACCGCGACGTGCTCGCGTACTGCGACTCGATGCACGTCGTCATCGAGGGCAACGAGTTCGAGATGAGCATCAAGCGCAGCGTCATCGCGAACGTGCTCCTCGTCGTGCAGGGGCGCGGGCGCATCTTCATCGAGAACTCGCTCGAGCGGGTCCGCTCCGCGTCGCCGCCGGACGTCCGCCCCGAGATCGGCGAGGCCATGCGCACCGCCGGCGAGCAGCGCCTGTTCGACTTCGCGCGCAGCGAACCGCCCGCGACGCCCTGAGGGCGCGGGTCACCGCGCCCTCGGCGGGCTCCCCCGACGCGAGAGAACCGGCGCGGGCGAAGCCCCCGCCCTCGCCCGACGGCCGAACCCTCACGGGCGAGAGGTTCGAGCCGTCGGACGCGAAGATGGAGTCCTCGGACGCGAAGACCGAGTCGTGGGACGTGAAGTTCGAGTCCTCGGACGTGAAGTTCGAGTCCTCGGACGCGAAGTCCGAGTCTTCGGACGCGAAGTTCGAGTCGTCACCTCGTAGCCGAAGGAGCATTCCCACCAGGTCGCAGATCAAACACGCGAAGTCCGAGATCGAGAACACGAAGTCGAAGGTGAAAAACACGAAGCCGGAGACGAAGGACGCGAAATGAGGGACCAAGGACGCGAAGCGAGAGAAGAGACACGCGAAGCACCGAATCTCACCCGGAGGTTTTGCGGATGGGCCGACGGGCACGACGTCGAGGCCGTGTGCTTCGCGGCCGGGTGACGTCGGCGACGCCCCTCGGTCACGCCGCTTTGCCGGGATTTCGACCCGGACAGGCGGGCCGATCTACAAGTCGAGTCGATGAAGTGGCTCGGCGGGTTGGCCCCGGTCGTCCTCGCGCTGGCCGTGGCGTGGCTCGCCTTCGCCGGCGGATCGTGCACGCGGGAAGCGGCCCCGCAGCTGGTGCGGGTGCTCGACGTCGCGCCGCGCGAGGTCGAGCTCGGCGACCGGCTCGCCGTCGTCGGCGAGGGTTTCCCCCCGGGCAAGCCGGCTCGATTGACGTTCCGCGGCGCGCTGCACCGCCCCGGGCAGAAGGCCGTGCACGGCGCCGAGATCGTGACGACCGGGACCGTCGCGGCCCCCGATCGCGTCGAGCTGCCGTTCGACGAGGCCACCGAGGCGCTCTTCTGCGGGGCCGGGGACCGCGCCGTGCACACGACGTTCGAGGGCGACGTGGAGGTCGCCTTCGCGGCCGCGGCGCGGGGCGCGCCGCCGGTCGCCGGCGTGCTGCGGCAGGTGACGATCGACGTGCGCCCGAGCGTCACCCCGTCCGACGACGAGCGCGAGCGCGAGGGCGCGCGGCTGCTCTCGTGGCTGGGCGTTCACGCGAGCCTGGAGGCTGCCGGGCTGCGCGTGCAGGGGGTGGACCCCGGGTCGCGCGCGGACGCGGCGGGCCTCGCTGCGGGCGACGTCGTCGACCGCTTCGACGGCGTGCGCGTCGCCGCGTTCGGCGACGTCGTGCCGGCGCCCGGCGAGCGCGACGCGCAGGTCGGCGTGCGCACCGCCGACGCGGGGGGCGAGGCGACGCGCACCGTGTCGGTCGAGGGCTTCCGCCGCGCACCGGCGAGCGAGCTGCTGTCGGCGGCGTGGATCGCCATCGTGGCGCTCGCGGTCGTTCTCTTCTTCGGCGCGCCCACCCCCCCGGCGCTCGCGGCGGCGCTTCAGCGCGTCATCTCGCGCGTGCGCGCTCGTTCGGGCGGCGGGCGCGCCGCGGTGCGGGCGGCATGGCCGCCGGCTGACCCGACGGCGCTCGTCGACGCGTTCGCCTGCGCGCTGCTGGCGGCGATGCCGTTCGGGCAGTACCTCGTGGCGGCGCGGCTCGACGTGGGGCTGCTCTTCGTGGCGGCGGCCACCTCGCTCTCCACGGCGGCGCTCGTCGCCAGCGGCTCGGCGTGGCGCGGCGTACGGGCCGCGGCGCACGTGCTCTGGCAGCACCTGCCGGCGGCGGCGGCCGTGGCGAGCGTCGTCGTGACCACCGGGTCGCTGCGCATGCAGGAAATCGAGCAGGCGCAGGGCGGGTGGCCGTGGGACTGGCTGGCGTTTCGCAGCCCCGCGGCGCTGGTCGCGCTCGTGCTGCTGCTCTCGTGCGCGCGCGCGGAGCCGGACGCCGCGCCCGCGCGATCCGGCGGCCCGGGGACGGAGCTTCGAGCCCTCCTCGACGGATCCGGCGCGCCCCCGTCGCGCGGGACGTGGCTGACGGCGGCGTGTCGGGCCCACCACGTCGTCGTCGCGGGCCTGGCGAGCGCGCTGTTCCTCGGAGGCTGGGTGCTGCCCGGCCTGACCCCCGCCGAGCAGGACACGAGGCCGTGGCTCGAGCTGGCGGGGGCCGCGTGGCTGCTGGCCAAGACCTGGGGCCTCGTGCTGGCGCTCGGGTGGCTGCGCTGGGCGCTTCCGCTCCGGTCGATGGGGGAGCGCACGCGCGCGACCGCCCGGTGGCACGCGCCCCTGGCCGCCGCGGCGCTCGCCGCCAGCGCGCTCTGGACGTGGTGGAGCCCGCCGCACGCCTCGCAGCTGCTCGTCAGCGGCGCGCTCGTCGCGCTCGTCGCGATCGCGGCCGTCGCCCTGGGGCATCGCGTTCGGCACGGGCTGCTCGCCCCCGGAGGGGACGGACACCTCAGCCCTTTCCTGTGATCCCGGCGCTGTGGCCGGCCGTCCGAAGCTTGTAGCCTGACGCTCGAGACGATGCCCGACTACGCCGCCCCGCTGCAGCGCATCGTCCTGTCGCACACCTTGTGGCTCGTGCTGGCGTGGCCGATCGCGGGCCTGGCATGGCAGGCGCTGGTCGCGCGCGCGCGCGTCGCGGCGGCGCTCCCGGCCGGGCGCCCGCGGGAGCGGCGGTCCGCCGTCCACGTGGCGCTGGCCACCCTGGCCCTCACGCTGGCGGCGGTGGGGGCGCACGCCGTCGTGCTCGCGCGGTTGCCGTCCGGCTCTCGCATGCTGCTCGAGCACGTCGCGCTCGGCGCGCGGGTCGGCCTGCTCGAGGCCGACCTCGATCTGCGGCTCGACCCGGCGGCGGCGGGGCTCGCGCTCGTCGCCTGCATCCTGGTGCTGGGGGCCGCCGCGCGCGCCGCGCGTGACCCGGACGGCGCGAGCCCGGGCACCTGGATCTGGCTCCACCTCGCCCTCGGCGGCGTGCTGCTGGCGCTCGTGGGCGACGCGCTCACGCTGGTGGCGGTCGGCTGGACGGTCGCCGGAGGAACGGCCGCCTGGCTGCTCGGCCGTCGGGAGCCGGTCGCGGGCACGGTGGCCGCGATGCGCGTGGCCGCCGCCGTGGCGGCGCTCGTCGTCGGCGCGGCGCTGCTCTTCTGGGCGCTGGGCGGGGCGTGGGCGGCCGACGATTACGTGCCCGACGTGCAGCCCCGGTATGTCTCGGTGCGCGTCGGCGGCGGGAGCGCGGCGGACGCGCCGGCCGGGCGAGGCACGGCAGCCGGCGCCGCATCGCTGACGATGACGAGCGCACCCGGCGCGCGCGTGTTCGTGGACGAGGCGCGCGCCGCGTTCCTGCTCGCGCCGTTCGTGCGCGCGCCCCTGCCGTCCGGCGCGCACACCTTCCGCATCCAGCCCGGCGCGGGCGAGGACGACGTCGTCGTGGGGCGCGTCGTGGCCGCGCCGGGGGACGACCTGCGCCTGCTCCAGCTCGGGCCGACGCTGTCGCTGCGCGCGGTGGCCGACCAGCTCGCGCTGCGGGATGCGCAGGGCGAGTGGGTCGTTCGGGACACGCTCGACCTGCGCGGAGGTCCCGCCGGGTTCGCGGCGCCCGCCGCGGTCGCCCTGCTGTGGCTCTTCGCGGCGGCGATGCTCGGCGTCCCCTCGGCGGCGCTCGCGCGAACGCCCACGGTCGCCGCGGCCGCGTGCGGCATCCCGACGGCGCTGCTCGGTCCCGCCCTGCTCGCGCGCGCCGCGGTGCTCGTGCCGGGCGTGCCGCACGCGCGCGCCGTCCTCCCGGCGATGGCCGCGGCGATGTGGTTGGCGGTCTGGCGGTGGCGGCCGCGGGCGCGCGACGGGCGCGATCGGCGATCGCTCGGCGAAGCCGTCCTCGTGCTCGCGCCCGAGCGCCTCGGCGCGCTGATGGCGAGCATGGAGCGCTGGGTCGTCGGAGCCGTCGCCGGCGCGGTCGGCACGGCGGCGCGCGTGGCGGCCTGGGTGGTTGCGCGCTTCGACGAGGACGTCGTCGCGCTCCCCGGTGACGCCGCCGCGGCGCGCGCGCTTCGCGCCGGACGCGGCCTGGAGGCGCTGACCGGGGCGCCGCTCGGCGGCCTCGCCTGGGCCGTCGTCGCGGTGGGCGCGCTCGCCGCGCTGGTGCACACGGTCTGGCCGGGGCGCTGAGCCATGAGGAGGGCGCCCCTGCTCCGAGCCTGGCTGCTCGCCGCCATCGCCGCCGTCGCCCTGCTCTCCGTGCGGTTCGCGGCCGCCGCTCCGGCCGGCGTCGCGGCGCGCCACGCTGGCCGCATCGCGCTGTCGCTGCCCGGCGGCGCGCCCGGCCCGCTGGTGCTCGCGCCCGGGCAGGGCGGGTGGATCGGCACGTTCACGATCGCGAACGTCGGGCTCGAGCCGCTCGTCGTCTCGCGCGTGGCCATCCAGGGCGACGAGGACGACGTCCGGTCGCCGGCACGCCTTTCGGTGCGCTTCGTCGACGGCGCCGCCACGAGCGCGACCCTCCCGCCCGGAGCCTCCAGGGACGTGCTCGTCGCGTGGATGCCCGACCGCGACCCGCGCGTGCGGCAGGCGTTCGGGCACGTCGTCGTGACGTCGACCGACGAGCAGGCCGGCGAGGTGGCCATGGGCTTCCGCGCCCAGCTGCCGACCGGCATCGGCTGGATCGGCGAGCACGTGCTCACGCTGCTGGTCCTGCTGCCGCTGCTCGTGCCGCTGGCGGCGGGGGCCGCGCGCCTGGGCGGCCGGGGTGCGGCGGCGCTCGTGCGCCGCGTGGCGCTGGGCGCGGGCCTCGCCGAGCTCGCGCTGGCGCTCTGGGCGTACGCGCGCTTCGCGCCGGGCGTCGGCCGCGTCGACGGCAACGACGGCTTCCAGCTCGTCGAGCGCGCGGTGTGGGTGCGCTCGATCGGCGCCGAGTGGTACCTCGGGGTCGACGGCACGAGCATCGCGCTGGTGCTGCTGACGGCCGCGCTCGGGCTCGTCGCCTTCGTCCTCGTCGACGCGGCCCCTCGCCGCAGCGACGGCCAGCACGCGGCCGCCGCGCTCCTGCTGTCGGGCGCGATGGGCGCGTTCGCGGCGCTCGATCTCGTCGTGCTGTTCGCGGCGTGGCAGCTGATGCTGCTCGCGGCGGTGATGCTCGTGGGCGGCTGGGGGAGCGCGCGCGGCGATCGCGCCGCAGCGAAGCTCGCGGCGTACGGCGCGCTCGGCTCGACGGCGATGCTCGCCGCGTTCGTCGCGCTGTCGCGCGCGTCGGGCGGCGCCTACCTGGTCGACGGCACGGCGGTGGCGCACACGCTCTCCATCCCGGAGCTGGCGCGCACGTCGTTCGCCGCCAAGGCGCCGATGGCGGGCGTGCCGTTCGCCGAGGCCGCGTGGCTGCTGCTGTTCGTCGTCGTCGCGGTGACGACGCCCGTCGTGCCGCTGCACGGCTGGTTGCCCGACGCGATCGCGGAGGCGCCGCCCGGGGCCGCGCTGATGCTCGCGGGCGTGGTCGTGGCGCAGGGCCCTTACCTGCTCGTGCGCGTCGGGCTGGGCGCCATGCCGGAGGGGGCTCGCTGGGCGGGCGCGTCGATCGCCGCGCTCGGCGTCCTGGGGGTCGCCTACGGCTCGCTCTGCGCGATGGCGCAGCGGGATCTGCGCCGGTTCGTCGCGTACGCGTCGATCGCGAGCTCGGGGGCGTGCCTGTTCGGCATCGGCGCCTTCACGCCGCAGGGGATCGCGGGGGCGGTGGCCGGCCTGTTCGCCCACGGCGTCGCGGTCGCCCTGCTGCTCGGCGCAGCCGCCGCCCTCGAGACGCGCATCGGGACGTGCGCGCTCGAAGGGATCGGGGGGCTCGCGTCCGAGACGCCGCGGCTGGCGGCGGTGGCCGGCCTGGGGCTGGCCGTGTCGCTCGGCGTGCCCGGGCTCGTCGGGTTCTGGGGGCCGCTGCTCGTGCTGCTCGGCGGGTTCGCGCGTCACCCGGCGCTCGCCGTGCTGCTCGCGGTGTCGCTCCTGGCCGCGGCGGCGGCGCACCTGCGCGTGGCTCGTCGGCTGCTCGGCGGCAGCCTCGACGCGTCCTGGCGGCGCAGCGCCCGCCTGGAGCCGTTCGGGGGCCGCATCCCGGACGCGTTCGGCCGCGAGCTGAGCGCGCTCGTGCCGCTGGTGGTGCTCGCGCTGCTGCTCGGCCTCGTTCCGGCGCCGCTGCTGTCGCCCATGTCGTCGAGCGTGCGCGACGTGAGCTCCAGGGTGGACCCGTCGGGTCCGGATCCGTACGTCGAGGTGCGCTGAGCCGCGCCGCGAAGGGCGTGTCTTAACCGCGCGTCGTAGCGCGCCGCTTCACGGGTTGGTGAGCACGCAGCCGCTCCGGCGCGCGCGTGACGCCCCCGAGAGGAGCGACCATGTCGACGCATCGCGGACGGCGACGTCCGACGGCAACGGTGGTGTGCGCGCTGGCGGCGGCGATCGTGTCGCTCGCGCCGCGCGCGGCGCACGCGTTCGAGCTGAAGCACACCTCGCACGGCCAGCCGGTCGAGTGGCGCGGAGGGCCGGTGTCCTTCGTGGTCGACCCGAGCGTCGAGGCGGCCGTCTCGGGGGGCGGCGCCGCGGCCGACCACGCGGTCGGGGTCTGGAGCGGCGCCGAGGGGGCGCCGGTCCTCTCGACGAGCGCCGGGGCGGGCGGTGGCAAGCCGGCGGTCGACGGGCGGAACACGATCCTCTACGCCCCCGACGGGTTCGCCCCCGCCGGCGAAGCGCTCGCGGTCACGGTGCTAAGCTACGACGACCTCAGCGGGGCCATCGTCGACGCCGACATCGTCATCAACGGCCAGTACGCGTTCGCGGTCCTGCCCGACGGCGCGCAGCCGCCGCAGGGCATGTCGCCGGTGTCGACCGAGGGCGGTGGTGACCCGGACGAGCACGGGCACGGGCACGGGCGCGCGACGCCGTTCGATCTGGAGCACGTCATCACCCACGAGGTGGGGCACTCGCTCGGTCTCGGCGACGCGCCGGACGTCACCTCGGCGGTCATGTACGCCTACAGCATGCCGGGAGACGCCTCGGGGCGCGCGCCGGCCAGCGACGATCTCGACGGGCTCGACGCTCTCTACGCCGGGTCCTCGCCGTCGGCGGGGGCCGGCTGCGGGCAGTCGAGCGTGGCCGCGGGGCGCGTGCGGGGCGCGGACGCGTGGGGGGCGCTGGCGCTGGTGCTCGGCGCCGGCGTGTGGCTCGCGATGCGCCGCCGGGCGGCCCGCCGCCTCGTCCCGGTCGGGGCAGCGCTGCTCGCCCTGGCGGCCGACCCGACGCCCGCCCGGTCGGCGACGCGCGCGTCGGGGATCCTGCCGGACGCACGCGCGGTCGTCGTGTCGGCGACGACGCGCGACGTCGGCGGGGTGTTCCAGACGACGCTCGAGCTCGCGCCGACGGCTTGCCGCACCGGCAGCGCGTGCCCGGCGCGCGCCGAGGCGCGCGTCTGGGGCGGAACGCTGGGCGGCATCACGCAGCAGGTCGGCGAGTACCCCGCGCCGAGTCCGGGCGACGAGGTCGACGTCGCGTTCGATCGCGCGGCCGCCGTCGGCCGAGCGGTCATCGTTCGTGCGACGAGGCCTTAACGTCCGTCGCGGGCGGACCGTACGAAGGATCGAGCCATGGCCCCGAGCATGCGACCCGGCCGCAGCGCATCGCCGCCCCCGACGTGGGGGTGCTCGCCTCGCCCCGAGCCCACCGCGCCGCGCGACGCGCTGGCCGGCATGCTCGCGCACGACCTGCGTACGCCGCTCGCGGCGCTCTCGATGAACCTCGACTTCGCCCTCGCCGAGCTGGCCCCCGACGCGGGGAAGGAGGTGCGCAGCGCGCTCGAGGATTGCCGCGCGTCGAGCGCGCACGCGATCCGGATGATCGGCTACATGGCCGACGCCGTCCTCCTGGCCTCGGGCCGTGGCCACCCCACCTTCGCCGAGGTCGACGTCCAGTGGCTGGTGGCCGACGCCGTCCGCCGCGCTGCGCCGGACGCGGCCGCGCGCGGCGTGCGCATGGTGTGGAGCTCGCCGCCCGTCCGGGTGCGCGCCGATCCGGAGCTGCTCGTGCGCGCGATCGACGCCGTGCTGGAGCGCGCGCTGCGCCACGCGTGCCCGGGCGGCTCGATCGACGTGACGACGCGCGAGAAGGTGCTCGTCGTGCGCCTGCGCTTCGGCGCGGGGCGCGAGGCGCGCCGCGAGGAAGCCGAGGCGGCCACGGGCTCGCTCGCGGCACTGTTCGCGGAGGCGGCATTGCGCGCGCAAGGCGGCGCGCTCCGGGTGGAGATCGACGCCGAGGGCTCGCTGCTCTTCGCTCTGGAGCTGCCGCGCTGAGCGCGCGCGCAGCGGGGCCGCGCGTCAGTCCTTCAGCGCCTCGGCGCCGCCGATGATCTCCATCAGCTCCTTGGTGATCGCCGCCTGACGCGCGCGGTTGTACATGAGCGTCAGCCTGGCGATCATCTCCTTGGCGTTGCGCGTGGCCGCGTCCATGGCCGTCATCTGCGCGCCGTAGAAGCTGGCCTGGCTCTCGAGCAGCGCCCGGTAGAGGCTGATCTCGACGTACATCGGCACGAGGCGCTCGAGCAGCGCGCGCTGGTTGGGCTCGTAGAGGAACTCGCTCGGGCCGAGCTCGCCGCGCTCCCCCGATGGGGCCGGGGCCCCATCGGACGAACCTGAGGTGTCGACCGGCTCGCCCAGGGGCAGCAGCCGCTCGAGCAGCACCTTCTGCGCGATGGCGCTCTTGAACTCGTTGTAGACGAGGTAGACCGCGTCGAACTCGCCCTTCTCGTAGCGCGGCACGAGCCACCGGGTGACGAGGCGCGCCTTGTCGAGATCGAGCCCGTCGTAGATGCGCGCGAAGTCGTGGACGACCTTGCCCTTGCGGCGCGCCAGGTACTCGCGCCCCTTGCGCCCGAGCGTCGCGAACGCGACCTCGACGCCCTGGCCTTCCTTCTCGCGCCACGCGCGCTCGGTCGCCTTGTTGATGTTCGTGTTGAAGGCGCCGCACAGGCCGCGGTCGGCCGACAGCACGAGGAAGAGCGCCTTCTTCTCGGGCCGGCGCGCGAGCAGCGGGTGCAGCGAGCCGTCGCCTGCTTCCGACTGCGCGGTCATCGTGCGCGCGACCGACCGCAGCACCTGGCCCGTCTTCACCGCGTAGGGCCGCATCGCGACGATGCGCTGCTGCGCGCGCGTCAGCTTCGCGCCGGCGACCATCTTCATCGCGCGCGTGATCTTCTGCGTCGCCTTGGTGCTCGCTATGCGCTTGCGGATCGACTTGAGGGAGGGCACGGGTGGGTCCTCAGTTCTTCTTCGAGTCGCCGCCCGACTTGCCGAACGCCGACGCGAACTCGTCGAGCGCCTTCTTCAGCAGCTCCTCGCTCTTGTCGTCGAGCGCCTTCTTGGTGCGCAGGTTCTCGTAGATCTGCGGGTGCTTCTTCTCGACGAAGTCCGACAGGCCCTTCTCGTACGCCGCGATCTGACCGATCTCGAGCTTGTCGACGTAGCCCTTGGTGGCCGCGTAGATGATGACGATCTGCTTCTCGACGGCGAGCGGCACGTACTGGCCCTGCTTGAGGATCTCGACGAGGCGCGCGCCGCGCTCGAGCTGGTTGCGCGTGACCTGGTCGAGGTCGGACGCGAACTGCGCGAAGGCGGCCATCTCGCGGTACTGCGCGAGCTCGAGCTTCAGGCGCCCGGCGACCGACTTCATCGCCTTGATCTGCGCGCTGCCGCCGACGCGGCTGACGCTGATGCCGACGTTGATGGCCGGACGGACGCCCGAGTAGAAGAGGTCCGTCTCGAGGAAGATCTGCCCGTCGGTGATCGAGATGACGTTCGTCGGGATGTACGCCGACACGTCGCCGGCCTGCGTCTCGATGACGGGGAGCGCGGTCAGCGACCCGCCCGAGCGCGGGTTGCGAAGAACGTGGTACCCGTCGCCCTTGTCCTTGAGCTCCACCTCGGCGGCGTGCTTGCCGAGCTCGCCCTTGTGCAGCTTGGCGTCGCCGCGCTTGTCCCAGTCGGTGACGTCCTTCTTCACCACCACGAACTCTTCGGCCATCTTCGCCGCGCGCTCGAGCAGGCGCGAGTGGATGTAGAAGACGTCGCCCGGGTACGCCTCGCGGCCCGGCGGACGGCGGAGCAGCAGCGAGAGCTGGCGATACGCGACGGCTTGCTTGGACAGATCGTCGTAGACGCAGAGGGCGTGGCGGCCGCTGTCGCGGAAGTACTCGGCCATCGTCACGCCCGAGTACGGGGCGATGAACTGCAGCGGCGCCATCTCGCTCGCGCCGGCGACGACGACCGTCGTGTACTCCATCGCGCCGTGCTGGGTGAGCTTGTCGACGACGCTGGCGACCGTCGACTGCTTCTGGCCGATGGCGACGTAGAAGCAGTAAACGCCCTGGCCCTTCTGGTTGATGATGGTGTCGATCGCGACGGCGGTCTTGCCCGTCTGGCGGTCGCCGATGATGAGCTCGCGCTGGCCGCGGCCGATGGGGACCATGCTGTCGATGGCCTTGATGCCCGTCTGCAGCGGTTCCTTGACCGGCTGGCGCGCGAGGATGCCCGGCGCCTTGAGCTCGACGCGGCGGCGGTGCGGCGTGTCGATGGGGCCCTTGCCGTCGACCGGCTGCCCGAGCGCGTTGACCACGCGGCCGACGAGCGCCTCGCCCACCGGCACGTCGAGGATGCGGCCCGTGCGCTTGACGACCGAGCCTTCCTTGACGTTCGTGACGTCGCCGAAGCACGCGCTTCCGACGTTGTCCGTCTCGAGGTTGAGGACCAGGCCCATCAGGTTGCCCGGGAACTCGAGCAGCTCGCCCGCCATCGCCCCTTCGAGGCCGTAGACGCGCGCGATGCCGTCGCCGACGCTGAGGACGGTGCCCGTCTCGGTCGTGAGCGCGGCCTTCTCGTAGTTCTGGATTTGCTTCTTGATGATCGCGGAGATCTCTTCGGCGCGAAGCTGCATCGCTTTTTCTCTCGTTCCGGTCTGGCTGTTGGGAAAGTCTCTAACCTTGCGGCATCAGCGCGTCGCGCATCGACTGCAGCCGCGTGCGCAGGCTGCCGTCGTAGATGCGGTCGCCGATGCGCGTGACGACGCCGGCGATGAGCGCCGGATCGGTACGTTTGTCGACGACGACGCGCTTGCCGGTCATCTTCTCGAGCTGCGTCTGCAGGCGCGCGTAGTACGCGTCGCTCAGCTGCGCGGCGGTGGTCACCTCGGCGCGGACGATGCCCTTGCGGGCGTCGGCCAGCTCGCGCAGCATCTGCGCCAGGTAGGGCAGCGCCTTGGTGCGGCGGCGGTCGACCAGCAACAGCAGCGCGTTGCGCGTGGTGTGCGACGCGCCGACCTGCTCGGCCAGCTCGCCCATGACGGCCTTCTTGGCGGCGTGGGGTACGAGCGGGTTCTCGAGCGCGTTGCGCAGCTCGTGGCTCGTGTCCCACGCGGTGGCGACGGCCGTCACGTCGTCGACCATCTTGTCGAGCTCCCCCAGCTCGACACCCAGCTCGAGCAGGGCCTGCGCGTAGCGACGCGCGACGATCGAGACGCTCACGACGCGGCCTCCTGCGTCCCGGCGCCGTTGCCGGTGGTGTTGGCGGGCTCCGAGCCGGAGGCGGGGACCCGCTTCTTGCCGCCGCCGAGATCGGCCAGGTAGTCCTCGGCGAGGCGCTCCTGGTCGGCCGCGGTGACGCGCTTCTTCAGCAGCTCCTCGGCCGCGCCGACGGCCACCTCGACGGTGTCGCGCCACAGGTCGGCGCGGAGCTGCTTCATCTCCTGCTCGACCAGGAACTCGGCGTCGCGGCGCATGCGCTCGGACTTGGCCTCGGCCTCGCGCACGATGCGGTCGCGCTCGGCCTCCCCGGCGCGGACGAGCGCCTCGCGCGCGTTCTCGAGCTCCTCGTCGAGCTTCTCGAGCTTCGCCTGGTAGACCTTCGCGCGCTGCTCGGCCTCCTGCTTCATGCGCTGCGCTTCCTCGATCTCCTTGGCGATCGAGTCACGCCGCGCCTGCAGGCCCGCGGCGATCGGCTTGCGGCCGAACAGGTAGTAGGCCGTGGCCATGATCGCGAAATTGATGAACATCGCGATGTAGGGGGGGTACTCGCCGCCGAAGTCGAACCAGTTGATGGGCTTCGGCTGCTCGTTCTCCGCGGCCTCGGCCTGCTCGTGCCGCTCTTCCGCCCGGACCGTCCGTACCTGGGCGAGCGTCGGCCGCTCGAGCTCCGGCCGGGGGCGCGGCTGCGCCCACGCCCAGAACGACCAGGCGGTCACGAGCAGCATCGCGGCGAGGGCCGCGCGACCGACACGGTGCGGCCGCTTCACGACTGCACCTCGCGGCCGAGCACGCGGCCGGCCAGCTCGCGCGCCATCGTCGAGGCCTCGGCCGACAGGGCGGCGCGGACGCGCTCCGCCTCGGCGTGGGCGGCGCGCTTGCCGTCCTCGATCACCTTGCCGGTGGCGGCCCGCACCTCCGCCAGGATCTCCTGCTCGCGCTTGAGGGCCGCGGAGCGGATCTTCTCGCGCTCGGCGTTGGCCGTGGCGCGAGCCTTGGCCATCTCCGCCTCGTATTTCGCGAGGGCGGTCGCGGACTTCTCGTCCACGTGGCGAGCCTGCATCTTGGCGCCGTCGATGCGCTTCTCGCGCTCCTCGAACAGCTTGAGCATGGGGTCGAACAGCACGGGTTTGAGGACGAGCGTGAGCCCCACGAACAGCACGAGCTGGACGACGAACGTGAGGTCGAGGTCGACCGTGATGGCTTGCGGGGCGGCGGCGAGCAGGACGCCGGGGGAGGCGAAGAGCATGCGTCTCCGTCGTTAGGGGGGAAAAGTCGCCGGGGCCAGTAGCACTACGGCGCTCCAGTGTCCATGCCTGGGGCCGGTCGCCGCGCTGGCACGCGCCTCGCTGGTCCTCCTTAAAACATAAGGAGGAGCGCCACCATGAAGGCCGTCGTATTTCACGGAATCGGCGACATTCGGCTGGATGACGTGGACGAGCCGCGCCGGAAGGACCCGCGCGACGCCATCGTGCGCGTCACCGCCAGCGCCATCTGCGGCACGGACTTGCACATGGTCCGCGGCACGCTGTCGGGGATGAAGCCCGGGACGGTGCTCGGCCACGAGGGGGTCGGCGTCGTCGAGGAGGTGGGCGAGGGGGTGCGAAACTTCGTGCGCGGTGACCGGGTGGTCATCTGCTCGACCATCGCGTGCGGGTCCTGCGCGTACTGCCGGGCGGGGTACCACTCGCAGTGCGACGTCGCCAACCCGAACGGCCGCGAGGCCGGGACGGCGTTCTTCGGTGGGCCGGAGGAGTCGGGCCCCTTCGACGGCATGCAGGCGGAGCTCGTGCGCGTGCCGTTCGCGAACGTCGGGATGGTGAAGCTCCCCGACGAGATCGGCGACGACGACGCCATCCTGCTCAGCGACATTTTCCCGACCGGCTGGTTCGGCGCGCGCATGGCCGAGATCGCGCCGGGCGACACGGTGGCGGTCTTCGGCTGCGGGCCGGTGGGTCAGTTCGTCATCGCCAGCGCGGTGCTTATGCAGGCGGGGCGGGTCATCGCCGTCGACGCGATCGACTCGCGCCTCGAGATGGCGCGCGCGCAGGGGGCCGAGACCGTCCACTTCGAGAAGGAGGACCCGGTGGCGGTGATCAAGGAGCTGACCGGCGGCATCGGGGCCGACCGCGTCGTGGACGCCGTCGGCGTGGACGCGTCGCGGCCGCACCACGGGCCGGCCGAGAAGGAGGTCGCGTCCAGGAAGAAGGAGTTCGAGCGCGAGCTCGACGAGATCGCCCCCAGGACCAGGCCGCACGGCGACCACTGGCACCCGGGCGACGCGCCTTCGCTGGCGCTGACGTGGGCGATGGCGTCGCTGGCCAAGGCGGGGACGCTGTCGATCGTCGGCGTCTATCCGCCGACCGCGCGCTCGTTCCCCATCGGGATGGCGATGAACCACAACATCACGATGAAGGGCGGCAACTGCAACCACCGCAAGTACGTGCCGAGGCTCGTCGAGCTGGTGCGCACCGGCGCGATTCACCCCTCGCGCATCCTCACCCAGCGGCGGCCGCTGACCAGCGCCATCGAGGCGTACGAGGCGTTCGATCTGCGCACGCCGGGGTGGACCAAGGTGGAGCTGCGGCCGGCGGCGTAGCGGAGTGAGGGGCCGGCGGGCGTGCATCGCCGGCGACTCGCCGGCGGCTTGGCCGATCGCGGCCCGGTGAGCTACCCAAGGGTCATGGGTCGCTTCGGCCGAAGCCTCGTCGTCGCGTCCGCCGTGCTCGCGCCGCTCGCGTGCAACCCGACCGAGAACCTCCCGCCGCCGCTCGGCAACTGCACGCCGACGGGCGACGCGGCCTGTCAGGCGCCCGGAGCAGGGGTGTCGGGGGGCGGCGGGCCGAGCGGAGGCGGGGCGGGCGCCGACGCGGGCACGGACGGCGCGCCCGGCGGGGGGCCGTTCAGCGACGCGGCAGCCGGGGTCTGCGGCCAGGCCGACGGCCTGCTGGCGACGTCGAACGTCGATTGCTCGCCGTGCGTCACGGGCAGCTGCTGCATGGCCGATCAGGCGTGCTCGGCCAGCGCCGACTGCATGGCGCTCCTGCAGTGCATCGTCCAGGTCTGCGCCTCCGGCGACCCGTCGTGCGTCGCCAGCTGCGAGAACGCCCACACGGCCGGCGTCTCGGCGTACCAGGACTTCGCGTCGTGCCTGCAGAGCAACTGCAGCCCGCAGTGCCCCACCCTGCCGACGCAGACGACGGGCGACTTCTAGCGGCGGAGGAGCGCGGGGGCTCCGCACTCAACTTGGCCGCGGGCGCCGTTCGCGCGTAGCCATGGGGGCGCGATGTCGCCGAGATCGTCCGCGCTCGCCGCGACGGCCGCCGTGCTGCTCGTCCTGCCCGCGGCGTGCTCGGACGAGCCGATGCCGGGAACGGTGCTCGGTACCTATGCGGTGAAGGCCTCGCTCCAGAGCAGCACCTGCGGGTCGGGTCTGGAGACGCCCAACCCGTGGGTCTTCGACGTCCAGCTGTCGCAGGACCGCTCGACGCTCTACTGGAGCCGGCTCGACGGCAGTCCGCTCCTCTCGAGCGCGCTCGGCTCGGGAGGAACGACCACGCTCACGAGCACGCTGGCCGAGAACGTCGACACGACCTCCGACGGCGGCGCCGGCCCGTGCACCATGCAGCGCGACGACACGATCCAGATCACCCTCTCGCCGGGCAGCCCACCCGGCGCGTTCGCGGGCAACATGGTGTACGCCTACACGGTCCCGAGCGGCTACGACTGCTCCGACCAGCTCGCGATCGTCGGCGGCATGTACGCGGCGCTGCCGTGCACCGTCACCTACTCGATGACGGCGGGGCGGCAGTAGCGCGCATCGACGACGCGCCGCTCGCTTGATACCGTCACCTCGGGCGAGCGCGATGGCCGACCGCGTTTACACGAAGGAGGAGGTCGACGCGATCCTGTCGCGGGCGCTCGAGCGGCAGCACCGCGGCGACGCGACGACGCACGACGAGCTCTTGGCCGCGGCGCGCGAGGTGGGGCTGTCGCGCGAGGCGATCGAGAGCGCCGCCGGCGAGGTCCTGTCGCGGCGCCGAGAGGACGACGAGGTGAAGGCGCTGCGCATGCGCGGCTGGCGCGGCTTCCTCGCGCACCTCGTGCCGTACGTGCTCGTCAGCGCGCTGCTCGTCTTCCTCAACGTCGAGACGACGTCCTTCCCGTGGGCGGTCATCCCCATCCTGGCCTGGGGCGTCGGGCTCGCGTCGCACCTGCTCGCCGTCGCCCTGCCCGACGAGGCGAAGCTGCGGCGGCGCGTTCAGCGGGAGCACGAGCGGGCGCACGGGCGGACGGCTTCGGGGCGCAGGGTCGCCTCCGAGGAGGCGCGTCTGCGGCTGGCCCCCTCCGAGCAGGACGAGGCCGTCGCCGAAGCCGACGCCGAAGCCGACGACCGCGAGCCGCTCGAGCGACGCCGGGCTTGAGCGGAGTCTCGCCCGCCGGGGGCCTGGCGGCGTACCTTCGAGGCAACCCCATGCCCGCCCGACGCCTCAACGCCCTCGACCGGACCTTCCTCGCGGGTGAGACGCGCGAGTCGATGATGCACGTCGGCGGGCTGCTGACCTTCTCGCCGCCGGCGCGCGGCGGCGGGCGCGAGGTGTACCGCCAGCTGATGGACGAACTGCGGCGCGACTGGACGGTCCACCCGCCCTGGAGCCTGAAGCTGCGCCACCCCGAGCTGCTCACCAGCCCCCTGCAGGCGTGGGTCGACGATCCGCGCCCCGATCTCGACTACCACGTGCGCCGCTCGGCGCTCCCGTGGCCGGGCGACGAGCGCGAGCTCGGCATCCTCGTCTCGCGCTTGCACAGCACCGCGCTCGACTTCCACCGCCCGCCCTGGGAGGCGCACCTCATCGAGGGGCTCGAGGGTGACCGCTTCGCCATCTACGTGAAGGTGCACCACGCGCTCGTCGACGGGTTCACCGGGATGCGCCTGCTCACGCGGGCGCTCTCCGCCGACCCGGACGACGGCGAGACGCCGATGTTCTTCTCGCGCCCGCCGCCGCAGACGGCGACGCGCGCGCACGACGACGGCGCGGCGCCGTTCGAGGCGCTGCTGGGGGCGCTGCGCGATCAGGTCGGCGCCACCAAGGACATCGGCCGCGCGCTGCTCGCCGTCGCGCGCGCCCGCCGCGCGCACGATCCGGCGCTGGTGTCGCCGCTTCAAGCACCCAAGTCGGTGCTCAACCAGAAGATCACGCGCAGCCGCCGCTTCGCCACGCAGCAGTACCCGGTCGAGCGCCTCAAGGCGATCGCGCGGGCGCGCGGCGGCACGCTCAACGACGTCGCGCTGGCGATCTGCGCGTCGGCGCTGCGCCGCTTCCTCGACGAGCAGGGGACGCTCCCGGAGGCGCCGCTGACGGCGATGATCCCGGTCAACATCCGCCCCAAGGACGATCCCGGCGGTGGCAACGCGGTGGGCGCCATCCTCGCCTCGCTCGCGACCGACGTCGCCGACCCGGTCGAGCGGCTGCGACGCATCGTGGCGTCGACGACGCGCGCCAAGGAGCAGCTCCAGGGGATGTCGAAGAGCGCGATCCTCCAGTACAGCGCGCTGCTCATGACGCCGTTGCTCCTGTCGCTCATCCCGGGGTCGGTGGGGCGGCTGCGGCCCGCGTTCAACGTCGTCGTGTCGAACGTGCCCGGGCCCGAGCGGACGCTCTACTTCCGCGGCTGGCGGCTGGAGGCGGCGTACCCGCTCAGCATCCCCTTCAACGGCTACGCGCTCAACGTCACCGTGCAGAGCTACGCCGGCAACCTCGGCTTCGGCTTCATCGGCTGCCGCGACGCCCTGCCGCACCTGCAGCGCCTCGCCGTGTACGCGGGGGAGGCGCTCGGCGAGCTCGAGGGAGCGCGCTAGGGCAAGGGGCGCTTGAAGCACCACACCAGCGTATGGTCGGCCATGAGCCCCTGCCCCCATCCAGCGCCGGCGGCCGCGGTCAGCTCCCAGCCCTGCTGCCCGTACTGATTGGCCATGTGCGTGATGTTCTCCGTCGCCTCGACGCAGTGGTACTCCCAGCGCGTCGTCGGCACGTCGGCACGCGCGGGAGGGACGAAATAATGCGCGGCGACCTGGGACGCGCCGCACCCGAGCAGGAACGTCAGGAGCAGGAGGACGGTTCGGGGGAGTCGGTGCATCCGTGCTGCATGCCGCAGCCGCGCTCGGGCGCCAAGGCCTGGCGCGGCCTCGCGCGCGTACGGCAGCGTCGTCTGCGCCTCGACGAGGAGCAGGGCGCCGGCGGCGTCGGGCTCACTCGCGCGAGCCTCCCTCCGGGCCGGATCCCGCCGGGTCGAGCCGCAGCACGAGGCGCACGAGCCCTCGCTGCGCGAGCGACGCGAGCGCCTGCGCCGCTCGATCGGGGCTCGCGTCGCTGGCGTCGACGAGATCGACGCAGCTGGTCGCGCCGTCGATGCGCAGCAGCAGCTTGGTCGAGAGCTCGTCGAGCTGCGGCCACGGGATCTCGGCGCGCGGCACCGCGAGCACCGGGATCGCGTCGGCGGGCAGGACGGCCGCGACCTCGCCGCGTGCCTCCTCCGAGCGCGCGTCGCGAAACGCCTTGTCGACGTCGATCCGCCGCCTCTGGGTCCTGTCCGCGTCGCCCGAACGATCGCGCGCCAAACCTGCCTCCGTCCTCGATTCGTATCGGACGCCGCGCGCCTTCGCCACCGTGCGCAGACGTGCGAGCCGGTGCGCGCCGGGCGCGCTGCGCGCCGATTCTCGACGACGCGCGCGAGCGGGGCCCGCGAGCGACCGACGTGCACCGTCGATGTCGCATGAGGAGGACCGTCCTCACGGATGGTCCATCCGGGCACCACGCGCACCTCGCGCCGAGGTCACCACGGGCCCGCGCCGTACAGTGAGGCTGCGGGCGCACGCAGTCCGAGCGGCCGGCGTTCGGCTTGCGATGGGTCCGCGGCACGTCGTCGTCTCGCGCGGTGGTCGCCGCGCTGTCTCTCGTCTCGCTGGCGGCGTGCTGGCAGACGCTCGACCCGGACAAGCCGTGGTGGCCGGCGCGCTGACCGCGACGCGGGCGGCGCCGCGACGTCCGCCGCACCCATCGTGGTGCAGCCGCCGGACCTGCCGGGCGACGGGTTCTTCACGCTCAAGGCGCCCGCCGACGCGCACGCGGAGCTCTGCGCGCCCGACGGCATGCACCCGAGCTTCCCGGACGACGCGGACAGGGTCACCCGGACGTTCTGCCAGGACGTGAAGCCGGGCGGCGTCATGCCCACGCCGCATGGCCTGGCCGACCTGCTCGCGCAGCTCGGCCTCGCCTTCGCCGATCCGACGGGCAAGAACGCGCAGGGCGGCAACCCGGGCTTCGCGCTGCTGGGGCACTCCTCGGCGCTGACGGCGCGCAAGCTGTCGAGCATCGCCCCGACCGCGTTCGTCTTCACGCCCCCGCCCGCCGACGGCAGCGCCCCGCCTGGGGACTTCGTGATCCTGGCGTTCGACCCCGGCGAGCAGTTCGTCGAGATCGCCTCGAACGATCCGACCGTTCACGAGGTCAACTTCTACCTGGTGCTGTTCGATCAGGCGTGCACGACGGCCGCGGGCGGCTGCACGACGACCGACCTGCTGACGCCGCGGCTGATCACCGGCTGGAGCAACGTGCGCGTGTACGAGGACACGAGCGCGCTCGGCGACACGATCTTCGACTGCCACGTATGCCACCAGCCCGACGACGGCGCGAGCCCCTTCTTGAGGATGCAGGAGAACACCGCGCCCTTCACGCACTGGCTCGGCCCGCAGACGGCCGGCGGGCGCGCGCTGCTCTCCGACTTCCACGCCGCGCACGGCACCGATGAGGACTACGGATCCATCCCCGGCGATGATCGACCAGTCCGATCCGTCGCTGCTCGCGGCGCTCGTCCGGCAGGCCGGCTTCGGCGACAAGCCGAACGCGTTCCCGTCGGCGACGGTGGAGTCCGAGGTGCAGGCGTCGTCGGCCGCGCAGCCGCAGGCCAACGTGCCGGCCGGCCGGAGCGCGACGTGGCAGTCGCTCTACGCCAGGGCGGTCGCCGGCCAGTTCATCGCGACGCCCTACCACGACGTCAAGGTGACCGATCCGGCCAAGCTGGCGAGCATGACGAGCGCCTACCAGGCGCTGCTCGCGGGCCGGGCGCAGACGGTGCCGGACATCCGCGACGTCTTCCTCGACCAGGGGCTGCGCGACATGGGGTTCGCGCCGCTGGCGGGCCTCGACGGGCGCGCCATGCTCGCGCAGATGTGCCAGCAGTGCCACCAGTCCAAGCTCGACCCGACGATCTCGCGCGAGCGCTTCCTCGTCGACCGGCTCGACACGATGAGCCGCGCCGAGAAGGACCTGGCCATCGCGCGCCTGCAGACCGATCCGAGCAGCCGGCTGCACATGCCGCCCGTCCTCTTCCGCACGATCACCCCCGACGAGCAGGCGGCCATGATCCAAGCGCTCCAGCAGTGATGGGCTGCGAGCGCCGTGCTCACGTTCCCGCTCTCGCGGCGGCGCCGCGCACCGCCGCGTCGAGCTCGAGGAAGGTGCTCACGAGATCGCGCCCGCGCTGCCGCTCCTCGAAGAAGCGAGCGACGCGCTCGAACGGCCGGACCTGCGCGCCGCCCGCGACCTGCATCGTCCACGCGGCCGGGTCGCGGCCCGACACGTCGACCCACGTCGCGCCGAGCGCGCGCGCCAGGATCTCGCTGAACAGCGCGCCATGACGGTGCAGGTCGGCGTCCACCGCGCGACCGCGAGCCCCCTCGTCGGGCCACACCTCGGTGAGCCACCGCTGCATCTGCTCGATCGCGACCGCGTTCGTGAACAGATCCGAGCCGGTGGCGAGGCGGTGCGCGCGCGCGGCCTCGCGGGCGATGCGCGTGAACGCCGCGCGGGCCTCGTCGGGGGTGCGCGGCGTCGCGCCCTCGGGCAGGGTCAGGTCGTTCGGTGGCGCGAGTGACTCGATGCGCTCGCGGCGGCTCCGCGCCGGCGCCGGTGAGGCCGGGGGAGGGGTCGTCCGGGGCGGCGGAGCGGGTGCGGCCCGGGGCGCCGCGGCCGCGGGTGGAGCGGGGGGTGGCGGGGAGGGCGCCGCCGGCGCCGGCGCGTGCGGCGCGGGCGGAGGCGAGGAGCGCACGGTCGGCGGGGGTGGGACCGGGGAGGCGACCGGGCGCCGGGTCTCGGGGGCCGGCGCGACCGCACCGAGGACGACGATCGGGTGGGTGACGATCGGCGGCGGCGCGAACGAGCGCGCCGTCGCCGCCGTGCGCTCGAGGAGCTCCAGCGCGGCGAGGCGCAGCTCGTCGCTGGCCGCGGGATCCTCCACGAGCGAATGCGCGAAGTAGCGCGCGTGCGCGATCTCGCGCGCGACGAGCCACGCGCGGGCGGCGGCCAGCTGCAGCTCCGACCGCGCGACGTCGGGGCCATCGGCGAGCACCGACAGCCGCTCGGCCAGGCGCCGCTCCGGCTCGATGCTCCACGACCTGTGCGCAGGCCGCTCGAGCTCCGCCGACGCCTCGAGCTCGCCCACGGCGCGATCGGCCGACGCGAGGTCGCCCCCGCCCAGCGCGCGATCCAGCGCGAGCACGGCCGCCCTGCGCGGCGCCGGGTCGACGACGCGGATCGCCGAGAGGCGCTCGTCGAGTCGGGCCAGACGCGCGCGCGTCTCGCCGGAGGCGCGCGGGCTCGCGCGCTCGCGGACGGTGGTCAGCAGCTGCTCGCGCAGCGTCGCGTCGGGCACCCCGGCGAGCGGCTCCGAGGGGAGCGGCCGGTGACGCGCGAGCACGGCGACCACGTCCGACGCCTGCTTCAGCCAGGGCAGCTTGAACGTGCGCTGACCCGGTCGTGCGCTCCCCGGCCGGACCTCGGTGTCGAGCTCGACGCGCGTGCCGCCGTCGATCTCGCCCAGCAGCGCGGCCAGGTGCAGCGCCTGCAGCACGAGCGCCGCCCCCGGAACGGCGAGCGACGCGGCCAGCCGCGCCACGTCGAGCCACGCCCCCGCGTACGTCCGCGTCGCAGCGTCGAACGCGAGTCCCTCGAACAGCTCCGCGGCGCTCAGCTCGCCCGTCAGATCGCGCACGATCCGCCCGCGCGCGTACGCCACGCGGACGTCCGGTCCCAGCGCCGCCGCCGCGTCCGCCGCGAGCTTCGCCGAGACGCCGCGCGAGGCGAGGTGCGCGAGCGCCTGCCCGGCCGTCGTCGCGTACCCGATCTCCCGCGCGCCTCCGGCCGGGCTGGAACCGAGCACGATGTCGGGCGCGTCGAAGAGCGCGTACTCGACCTCGAGCCGATCGCCGGCGCAGCGCGCGATCAGGCGGCCATCGATCCGCAGCGCCGTGCCCGTCAACGCCGTGCGCTCCCCGAGCCGTTCACCGCCCCCGTCATCGGTTGATCGAGATCGATGTCCAGCACGGTCATCGAGTACGCCGGCAATGCCTCCGTCAGCGTCGTCGATCCGCGCTGCACCTCGGGCGGCGGCGATTCGCGGAACCCGAGCGGGCCGCCGGTGTACGTGTACGCGTGCGCCTGCGCGACGGCGCCGCAGGCCGCCATGTCGACGTCGGCGTCGAGCACGTCGTCGGGCGACAGGTTGAGCAGGACTGCGACCAGGTGCTTTCCCTGGTGGTCGCGCGAAGCGAAGATCGAAGCCTCGGGTCCCGAGCCGCGCGTGGGCACGTCGAAATCGAGGAACCGGCCGCCCTTGCCGTCGAAGTCGCGGAAGGCGCGGAACGCCCAGTACGCCGGGCTGCCGTCGGGCGGACACGTCCAGTAGTACGCCGCGCTGACGCCGCCGTCGGCGAAGCGCCCGAGCGCCTCGGCGACCGCCAGGCCGCCACTCATGTGACTCTCGCCGCCGAAGTTCCACTCGCCGATCTCGATCCCCCGACCGGGGTAGTTCGCGGCGATCCACTCCTTGAGCCGAGGGATGAGGCGGATGGCCTCGCCGATCCACGACTCGTCGACGTACGTCGGGTCCCACAGCGAGCGGGTGGACCGTACGCGGAGCGCCGCGGTGCCGCGGTCGACCGCGTCGGTGCCGACCTTGTCCTCCTGCGGGTAGAAGTGCACGTCCACGAGATCGAGCACGCGCGTGCCCGTTCGCGCCTCGTACTCGCGCAACTTCTGCAGGTACCAGGGGAGCAGGGGCGTGTCGCCGTGGGCTAGGCGGTCGGGCTTGTTCCTGAACCCCGCCTTCTGGTCGACGGCCGAGAACGAGTACGCGGGCCACCCCCAGAGCGCGGGGCCGGCGATCGTCGCCTGCGGGGCCGCCTTGCGCACGGCGGCGCCGTACGCGATCGTCCGCTCGAGCAGCTCGTCGTAGCCGACCGGCTCCGGGTGCACGTCGCGCTGCGTGCTGTTCCAGAGCATCGGCTCGTTGTCGAGGATGTACGTGTCGACGCTGCGCGAGCCGTCGCCGCGCGCCGCGTCGGCTTTCACGATGGACTCGATCCAGCGTTCGACGAGCTCGGGAGGCGCCTCGACGCTCGTTCGCGTCGGCGGCCCGGGCGGCAGCGCCTTGCCGTCCTTGCCCTTGCCGTTGCCGGCGTCCTTGCGCCACGGATCGACGCTCTGCTGCGCACCGAACACGGACACGGGGAAGGCGGTGGACGTCGTGTCCTTGGCGACCCAGCCGATCAGCGGCACCACGACGGCCGATCCGAGGTGGTGCGCGCGGTCGTCGTCGAGGAAGGACCGGAACGGGCGGGTCGCGACGTTCTCGAAGTACCAGTCGCTCGCCGTGTTCCAGGCGTCGATCTGCCAGTTGTAGCGGCTCGTGGTGTTGCCGCCCCAGCGCCGCATCGTCGCCCCGATCGTCCACTGGTGGCGCCGCGCCTGGTCGTCGTTCGCGTAGTACGCGATGCCGTAGATGCGCGGATCGATCCGGGAGGCGACCGCGCGGCAATCGACGAGCAGCGGCAGGGGCTTGCCGTGCGCCCGGGCCGCGCGGGCGACCGGGAGGAGGCCGGCATCCGGGTCGGGCTTGATGAGCGCGATCTTGTCCATCTCGAAGCGCTCGTGGCCGATGGGGCGGAACGCGCGGAAGACGACGCGGTCGAACGGCAGCCCGTCCGGATCGAGCTGCGACATGGGCACGAGCACCTCGGCCCACCCGTCGCCCAGATCGAGGCGATCGTCGGCCGTGATCTTCACGCGCGGGAAGATGTCCTTCTGCGGCGAGTCGACGCGCACCTCGAGGAACTCGGCCTCGCCGGGCGGGTACCGCACGCGGAAGACGAGCGCGCCGAAGGTGCCCGACAGCCCCGGCTTGGCGACGATCCAGCCGCCCGAAGAGAAATCGAAATGCCCGGGGCCGCCCGGTGTCAGCTCGTGCGGCGCCCACCCGAGGTCCTGCCAGCCGGGGGCGAGGCCGCCGTCGTAGATGCGCTCGGCGATCTCGTAGCGCTCGGTCGCGCGCGTCGCCGCCGCGGGGGGCGCGACGGCCCCGCCGGACCTCCCGCAGCTGGTGCCGCACGCCAGGGCGAAGAGCGCGGGCACGACGCCGGCCACGAGCCGCGTCGCGCGTCTCATTCCGCCACCCGCGAGCGCGGCCGGACCCGCGGTTTCACCTCCGGCCGGGGCGTCTCGACGAGCGAGTCCTCCGGCACGGACTGCAGCAGCACGCAGCCCGCCATCACCTTGCTGCGCGCGCCGATCGCGATGGGGCCGACGAGCGTCGCGCCCGCGCCGACGTGGACGTCGCGACCGACCGCCGGCGCGCCCACCTCGCGCGTCGCCGGATCGATGCCCTCGCCGAGGGTGACGTTCTGGAAGAGGATGGCGCCGCGGCCGACGCGCGCGGCGTGGCTGATGGCGAGCCCCATGCCGTGGACGATCATGACCCCCGGCTCGAATTCGGCGTCCCAGTGCACGTCGGCGGCGTACAGGTGCCGCATCGCGCGCGAGACGAGCTTGGGGGCGAGCGGCACGCCGGCGTCGCGGAAGAAGCGCATCAGACGATAGGCCGCCATCATCTGGAAGCCGACCTTCTGGACGAGGTCGCGCGGCAGATCGCGCGCGGTCGACTCGATGCGCCGGCCGTACTTCGCGCCGTAGCGCCGCAAGACGGCGTGGTCCTCGCGCACGGCGGCGACCATGTCGGCCGCGGCGCCGAGGAGGCGCGCTCCGCGGCTGCCGCTCGCCGAGCGGTGCCGCGCGTAGCCGAGCGCCGAGCCGCCGAGCGTGCCCGATCCGGCGCGGACGCCGCGTGCGTACTCGATCGCGTACACCAGCGTCGCGCCGGCGAGCGCCACCCGTTCGAGCCCCATCGCGTCGACGCGCGTGGTCGCCGCGATCGCGGTGCGCGCGACGCGGTGGAGCGCGCCGGGCGCCGCGATCGAGGCCAAAAAGAACGGGCGCATCAGCGGGTTGATCGCGCGCACGTACCGCCACGGGTCGGCGTGCGGCAGGTCCGGGTGCTTGCGCGCGATCTTCACCTCCTCGACGCCGTAGCGGTACGCGCGATCGAGCCACACCTCGACGTCGGTGTGATCGGTGTCGTGCACCGTGTGCGCGTCCTCGGAGAAGACGAAGCGGGCGCCGTGCTTCTCGAGCCGGAGGCCGAGCTCGGCGTCCTCCGACCGGCCGAGCGTCACGTCGAAGCCGCCCACCGCGGCGTAGTCGGCGGCCTTCACCGACAGGTTGCCGGTGCACACCGCCGTGCCGTCGATCTTGGCGCGACCTCGCTTCACGTCGCGCGCGAAGCGCTCGAGCATTCGCAGGTGGAAGCGCTCGAACACGGGCGGGCGCGCGCCGGTGTTGCGGCGGATCTCGCCGAGCACCACCGCGCGCGGGTCGGCGTCGTGCTGGCGCAGGTGCGCTTCCAGGAAGCCGGGCGGTAGCTGCATGTCGTCGTCCACGAACACCAGCACGCGCCCGGCGGCGATCCCTACGCCGCGGTGGCGCGCCGCGCCGGCGCCGGCGTTCGCTTGACGCTCGACGAGGAGGCGATAGGGGAATCGCGCGCCGGCAAGCCTCGCGCGGACATCCTCGCGCGAGCCGTCGTCGACGACCACCACCTCGAAGCGGTCGGCCGCCAGCGTCTGCTCGGCCAGCTGCGCGAGCAGGCGCTCCAGCAGCGGCTGCCGGTTGTACGTGGCCACGATGACGCTCACGTCGACGCACGACGAAGGCGCGGACGGGGAGCTCATGACGGTCCCAGTAGTAGCATGTCGTCAAGCGGGCCGTGGGGGCCGCTCACAGCTTGTGCTGCGGCAGGTGGACGATGACCGCCCCGTAGGTCAGCGCCGACGTGATGACGCCGAAGGGATCCTCCTTCTGCCACGCGCCGCGTGTGCCCAGCGCCACGTCGATCGTGGCGTTCAGCCGCTGAACGACCTCCGCGCCGCCGAGGAGCAGCGTGCCGGCCTCGGGATCGTCGGGCTGCACGGACTGTGCGCCGCCGACGTCGACCTCGACGCTGGTGCCGTCCAATGGCTGCCACGACACGGCGACCGTGGCCTGCACCCGATCGTCGGCGATCCCCGCGATCTGGTCGATGACGGGGGCGAGGCGCAGCACGAAGCGCAGCTCGCCGCGGTCGTGCGCGTCGGCGAAGTGGTGCGTGATCGCCGCCTCCTCGACCGGGTACGGCGTCGTGTTGGCGGCATCGGCGGGATTGAGGCGTACGCGCGCCACGGTGGCCCCCGTCGTCACGGCGAGATCGGTCGTGCGCGAGATGCCGTGGGTCCACTGCTCCTCCGCATCGAACAGGTCGTCCTCGGGACGGCAGCCGAGCAGTGGCGTCGCGGGGACCGTCGCGCCGAAGGGGACCGGGCACTCGGTCGCCGTGAACGCGGTCTGCTGGGCCCCCGCGGTGGTCGACAGGTGATCGCGCCGAGTGACCGACACGTCGAGCCGCGCATCGACGCGCGGCCCCCGCTGGAATGGGAGGGACGCGCGCGAGACCGCGTCCGCGCCGCCGGAGAGGTCATACGCGACGTTCGTTGCCAGCACGATGCGCCGCGTCAGGTTCGCCTCCACCCCCGCGTACGTGTGTGACGCGAGGAAGAGGAGGGTCTGCGTGCTCGGAAGGAGCTGCAGCGCCGGCGCCGGCTGCCCCGGGACGGGCGTGGTGGGCTGGAGATACCCGAAGTTCTGGTCGCCGTACGACCCGTCCTCGACGAGGGTGAGACGAAGCCGCCGCTGGTGCCACGCCAGGGTCAGCGTGCCGTTGTTGAGGAGCTCGGGGCTGACGCTCACCTGCAGATCGGGCACCGTGATCATCGGCTCGTACCGCAGATCGACGTCCCATGGCCGCAGCGACGCGTGCAGCCGCGCCGTCGGCATCGTGACCGCGTCCACCTCGGGCGAGTACGGATCGCCGCTCTCTGCGCGCAGGCGCACCTCGCTTCGATCGGCGACGTCGATCGTTGCGGCGGTGTCCGCGAAGAGGGCGGCGGAGGCCGGGGCCCCGAGCATTCACGGCCAGCTAACCACGGATTGGCCCGTGACGGGCACATCCCATTCTGCTACCCCACAGGGCGTGATCCGCGCCCTTTTCCGCGATGCGGTGGAGATGACGCGCGCGGCGACGGGCGACACGCGGCCGCGCACGGTCGTTCGCACGGCGCTCTTGCAGGACGGCTACGCGCTCCTCGTCACGACGCGCGTCCGCGAGACGGCGCGCCAGCTGCACGTGCCGCTCGTCAACCGGGCGCTTCGCCTGGCGCAGACCGCCCTCTACGGCATCGAGATCGGCAAGGACGTGCAGCTCGGCCGCGGCGTGTACTTCGTGCACACGGTGGGCAACGTCGTCGGCGGAAACGCCGTCATCGGCGATCGCGTGCGCTTCATGGGCAACGTCACCGTCGGAACCGCCAGGGACGACGGCTACCCGGTCATCGAGGACGATGTCGTGCTCGGCGCGGGCGCGCGCGTCCTCGGGCCCATTCGCGTGGGTGCGGGCGCGGTGGTCGGCGCCAACTCGGTGGTCCTGCACGACGTGCCAAGGGGCGCCGTCGTCGTCGGCAGCCCGGCGCGCGTGGTGGGCACGGCGTCGGCCAGGCTAAGCTCGGCCGATCCATGACCGAGAGCGCACCCGCGGGCGTGGCGAACGAGCCGCCGCGCCAGGAGGCGGCCGAGACGTACGTCGCGGTCCGCAACGCGTTCGTGCTCGCGAGCTCGCTCGCCGGGACGTGGGCGGTCGCGCTCGTCGTGAAGCTGTTCTTGCCGCGGCGCCTCGGCCCCGAGCTGTTCGGCGCGTTCAACTTCGCCGACGTCCTGGCGATGACCGCGAGCGTGCTGCTCGATCTGGGCCTCGACACGTACATCCGCAAGGAGCTGCCGGTGCGGCCTCGGCACGCCGACGACTTTCTCGGGACGGGGCTCCTGGCGCGCGTCGGTGTCGCGATCATCGTGGCCATGGTCACCGGCGGCATCGTCGTCGCGAGCCACCGGCCGCCGGCCGTGCTCGCGACGGTGCTGCTCTTCGTCGTCGGCCAGCTGCTTCTGGCCAACAACAACACCTTCGCCGCCGTGCTGCACGCCGCGCGCGCGGTCGACCGGCTGGCCGTCGTCAACGTCGGCTCGAAGCTCCTCTGGGCAGGCGCGGTCCTGGTCGCGCTCTGGATGCGCGCCGGCCTGCCGTGGCTCGCGCTCTCGTTCGTCGCGTCGGAGGGCGTCCGGTCGCTCGTGCTCTGGCGACACCTGCGGCGCCGCTTCCACGTCGTGCTGCGCGTCGACTGGGCCGCCACGCGGCGGGTGCTCGCCGCCGCCTCGCCGTTCTTCGTGAACGCGGTCGCCATCATGTTCTACGCGCGGATCGACGTGAACATCATGGCGCTCGTGCTGAGCGACCGCGAGGTCGGCTGGTACGGCGCCGCGGGCAACGTCGCCGGGATCGCCCTGCTCATGGCGCCGCTCATGAGCGCCATCCTGATGCCGCAGCTCGCGCGCGCCGCTGGGCGATCGGAGTCCGAGCTGCTCGGGATGTTCCGGCGCTCGATGGAGGTCGTTCTGGCATGCGCCATCCCGGTGTCGATGCTCCTGTTCCTTTCCGCGCGTCTCATCGTGGAGCGCGTGTTCGGTCCGGCGTTCGCTCCGACCGTGCGGGCGCTCGAGCTGCTGTCGCCGATGTTCGTGCTCACGTACCTGGCGATGCTCTCGTCGACGTGCCTCATCCTGCAGGGGCGCTCGTGGCGTGTGACGGTCATCTCGCTGTCGTCTGTCGCCCTCAACGCCGCTCTGAACCTGACGCTGCTGCGGCCCGCCGTGCGCGTGCTCGGCGCTGGGGGAGGGGGCACGGCGGCGGCGGCCATCTCGGTGTTCACCGAGGTGGTCGCCGCGACGGCGGTGTTGGCGAGCGTCGGCCGCGGCGCCTTCGACGCGCGCCTCGCTCGTTCGCTCGCGATCGCGGTCTCGGCATGCCTCGTCGCGCTCGTGGTCGATCGCTTCTTGCTCGACATCGGGGCGATTCGTATGGTCGTCGCGATCGTCGTGTACGCGGCGATCGTCCTGGCCACGGGCGGCATCCGGGTGCGCGAGCTCGTGGAGTTGGCGCGCAGCGCGCGCCTGGCGCGAGGAGAGCATGCGAACGTTGCGTGAATGGGTCGCCGTCGCCGTGGTCGCGCTCGCCTCGACCGGCTGCGTGAGCACGGGGAAGTACGTGTGGGTCGACGCGGTGCCCCCCGATCCGCCCACCGCGCGCGAGTACGTCATCCAGAACGGCGACCTGCTCGAGATCCGCGTCCTGACGCAGGACGCGATGACCACGAAGGCGCGCGTGCGCAGCGACGGCCGGATCGCGATGCCGCTGCTCGGCGACGTCGAGGTGCGCGGCAAGCGCCCGTCGGCTCTGCGCGCCGAGCTCGAAGCGCGGCTGAAGGACTACCTGGTCGCCCCCAGCGTCACCGTCTCGGTCGAGGAGGCGCGGCCCGTCACGGTGTCGGTCCTCGGCGAGGTCGGTCACCCAGGCGTCGTGACCGTCGACTGGAACGGGACGGTCGCGCAGGCGCTCGCCGCCGCGGGCGGGCTGACCGACTACGCCTCGCGCGACGGGATCTACGTCGTCCGCTCGAACCCGCCGATGCGCGTGCGCTTCACCTACGAGGCGATCACGCGCGGCGAGGGGCGCGCCCCCACCTTCGCCCTCCACGCCGGCGACGTCCTCGTCGTGGAGTGACCTTCGCGGCGATGGCCAAGCTGCTCCTCATCTCGCTGCTCGGCGCGACGATCGTGATCCCCATCGTCGCATCGCGACGCGCGCCGGCGCGTCGCGGTCTCCGGCGCACCGTGACCTGGACGATCGCGTTTCTCGCCGCGTACGTGCTCGCGTGCGCGTTCGTCTACGCGCGGCTGCTCTGAACGGCCGGCGGAGCCGGCGTCCGCGGGGGCTCGGCAGGGGGCGCGGGCGGCGCGACGCGACGGCCGTCCGGCCACGCACCGACCATTGCGGGCAGCCGCGCGCTCGTGGCGAACGCGACGGCCATCACCACGGCGCACGTCCCCGACACGGCCCCCATGTCGCCGTACATCTGATTCGTGTAGATGACCACCTCGGTGAGCGCGACGATTGCCGCGACGCGCGCAACGGGCCGCTTCGCCACCCGGTAGCTCCGGGCCGCGAAGAACGCCGAAACCGGGAAGACCAGCCATGTCCCGGCGAAGCCGGCGAACCCGGTGAAGGCGAGGAACCCCAGCACGCTGTTGTGCGGGATGTACCGGTACTGGGGAAAGATGTCCTTGATGCTGTAGGCGTGGCTCTCCTCGATGTACTCGTGCCCCCACCCGGTGCCCAGCAGCGGGTCCGTCTTCAATGTCGCCACGAGGTTGTAGTTCTCGATGTCGCGCGTCTCGGTGGACGCGTCTTCCTTGGTCGACACCGTTTCGAGCGCGGCGAGCGGCTTGAAGATCGGTTCGGTCCGGCCCCAGCCGACGGCGACGTAGATGCCGAGGATGGGGGCCGCGATGATGGCCCAGCGCACGAGCCGTCGCTTCAGGCGCGAGGCCGGCAGCATCGCGTAGTAGACCGCGAGCGCGGCCACGAGGCTGACCCACGCGAGGCGGCGGTTGTTCAGCTGGATGGCGATCGCGAGCCACGCCGCCGAGACGAGGCCCCACACGATGGCCTTGCGCGTGCGCACCTCCGCGGCCCACGCGAGCGCGATGACGATCCCAGTCACGAAGAGGACCGTGTCCGAGTGCGTCGTCGCATACATCGGCAGCGGCCAGAAGTGCTGCGTCTTGACGATGATCCGGGCGAAAATGAACGCCATCGTCGCGCGCCAGAGCGCCGCGAAGAACACTGCCTTGCCGACGGCGACCAGGTCCTCCGGCCTGCGCATCGCCCCTGCCAGCGCGAGGGCGAGGAGCAGCATCATCACGAACCAGTGGAGCTGGAACAGCGCCTCGTGCGCGCTGCCCCCGCGCGCCACCCCCCAGAGCCACAGCGCGACGATGGCGGCCAGGCTGAGGTGGATGGAGCGCACGACCGGGCGCACGACCGCCCCCTTGGGCGCCGGAATCGTCGCCGACCACGCGAGCAGCGCGAAGACGAGCAGATCGAGCAGAGGCAGCTTGATCGGCAGAGGCGTGAACAGGACGTCGCCGACCCACGACATGAAGGTCGACCACTTCATCTCGTACGGGCGCTCCCCCTTGTTCTCGGCGACGAGCGCGAGGAACACGAGCAGGGACACGGCGCGTCGCATTCGTGCTTCCCCGAGGGCACTTGACGTTACCATGGGCGGCCGATGTCTCCGTCGCGTCCTTCGGTGCTGCTCATCGCGGAGCTGGCGAACCCCGACTGGGTGAGCCTGCCGCTCGTCGGCTGGGGCCACAGCCGCGCCCTGCACGACCGCGTGCGGGTGCACCTCGTCACGGCGGCGCGCAACCGAGAGGGGATCGAGAAGCAGCGCGTGCCCGGCCTCGACGTGACGTTCGTCGAGAACCGCGTCGGGCAGACGCTCGTGCGGACGCTCGACCGCCTGACGCGCCGCGACCGCGCGCTCGACTGGACGATGTTCACCGCGTTCCAGGTGCCCGAGTACATCCTGTTCGAGCGGGAGGTCTGGCGGCGCTTCGGCGACCGGCTGCGGGCGCGCGAGTTCGACGTGGTGCACCGGCTCACGCCGATGAGTCCCGTCATCCCGAGCTATCTCGCGCACAAGCTCGCGCGCATCGGCGTGCCCTTCGTCGTGGGGCCCGTGAACGGCGGGCTGCCCTGGCCGAAGGAGCTCGCAGGCCGGCGCGTGCAGCAGAAGGACCGCCTCTCGCCCGTCCGCGACGCGGCCAAGCTGATGCCCTATCGCCGCAGCACGTGGCGTGACGCCTCCGCCATCCTGGTCGCCGCCGGCCACACGCTGAAGGACATCCCGCCCGCGCACCGCCACAAGTGCTTCTGGCTCCCGGAGGTGGGCATCTTCCCGGAGCGCATCACCGCGTCGCGCGAGGGACCGGTGCAGCTCCCGCTCCGCGTGGCGTTCGTCGGACGGCTCATCCCGCTCAAGGCGGTCGATCTGCTCGTGCGCGCGGCCGCGCCGCTCATCCGCGCCGGCGACGTCGTCGTCGAGGTCATGGGCGATGGGCCGGCGCGCGACGACGTCGAGCGCGCGTCCCGGGAGGAGGGCGTCGAGGCGGGCGTCGTCATGCACGGGTGGGTGTCGCACCACGAGCTCGCCGACAAGCTGTCTCGATGCGACGTGCTCGGGTTCCCGAGCCTGCGGGAGCTCGGCGGCGGCGCCGTCGTCGAGGCCATGGCGATGGGTCTGGTCCCGATCGTGCTGAGGTACGGCGGCCCGGGCGAGGTGGTGCTGGACGCCTTCGGCTTCCGCGTCCCGATCGGCTCGGAGGCAACCGTCGTCGGCGGCATCCGCCGCGCGCTCGAGGCGCTCGTCGCCGACCCGGGATCTCTGATCGAGCGACGCACCCGCGCGCGGCAGTGGGCGCTCGGCCACTTCACCTGGCAGGCGAAGTCCGCGAAGACGGCCGACGTCTACGACTGGGTACTCGGCCGCGCGCCCAGGCCGGTCATGCCCTTCCCCGACTGACGCCGGAGCGCGTCGGCCACGATGAAGAGCACGAGCGCGAGCACGACGAGCTCGCGCCAGTGCAGGAATACCGCGGGCAGCACGCCGCGCAGCAGCCGCTGCGGGACGAAGAGCAGGCCGAAGGCACCGAGCACCAGCGCGCCGTCGCCCGTCCGTCGCGACGCGTGCGTCCACGCGCCCACGTAGAGGGGCGCGAGCGCGCAGAGGTCGTAGTCGTGCGCGTACACGAACAGGAACGACGCGCCCAGCAGCAGGCCGAGCACGTCCTCCGCGGGGATCGTCCGGCGGTAAGCGAAGAGCGCCGCGAGCGCGCCGAGCGCCAGCGGCGCGAGCGGCGGGCACCGGAGGCCTGCGGCGACGGCCAGGCTCTGGAACCCGAAGATGTTCTGGAAGCCGACGACGTTGTGCGCCTCGCTCTCGTACAGCTTCATCGCAGCGAGCCAGTCGTGGAGAAGCGTGACGGGGCCCTGCAGCCACACCGGGTACGCCGCGAGCACGGCGACGGTGACCACGACGGCGGCGAGCACCTTCCAGCTGCGCTCGAGCGTGATCCAGACGACGGGCAGCAGGGCGATCTGCGGCTTGAGCGTCGCCACCCCGAGGAGGGCTCCGGCGACGAACGGCGCGCGGCGGCGGAGCGACCAGCCGGCCACGAGGCACGCTACTGCCAAGAGCGTCGTCTGCCCCAGCCAGAGCACGTGCGTGGTGAATGGATTGCCGAGCAGAACGGCGAAGAGGAACGGTCGCGCGTCCCTCAGCGCGCTCGCGCGCTCACCGGGCAGGCCCGGCGACGCACGCGTGGCCAGCCACGCGAGGCCGGCGGCCGAGATCGCGTTCAGCGCGGTCATCAGCACCGTGGCCCCGCGGAGCGGCAGGAGCGCGAGCAGCATGCACAGCAACGCGTCCTGGGGCGGGTACGCGAAGCCGTAGTGAAGGCGAGCGTGGTCGATGCCGGCGACGCCCTCGTTCGCCGACACGAGGCTCTTCACGTCGTACGGGTTGCCGCCCTTCCACCAGCAGGTGCCCGCCCCATACTGGTAGTGCATGTCGAGGTTGCTGCGGAGCCAGTAGCCCCCGTCGCGGCCGATGCCCACGATGCCGAACGCGAGCAGCGCGACGAGGGCCAGCGCGATCGCGGCGACGCCCACCCATCGCTTCGCGAGGAGGCGGTGCAGGCCCGAGGCCGGGAGCGCGCGATCCACGTCGCCCGCGCCCGCGCCGGCGGCGAGCTGCGGCGCGGTCATGCCGGCCTCCTGGCGAGGTCGGCGTCGCTGCTCGGTGTCTCGGCATGCGGAAGGATCATCGGGCAAGCCATCCGGCGCGATCGATTCGCGGTGAGGGTGTGCTGGGTGGCGTCGACGCGCTCGGGGCGCTTGCTCACGTTGGGCCAGATCGGGCGTTTCATCATAGCGGCGGCGTGGAAGGCGGGTCGAGCCTACACGTCTGCGCGGCGCGCGTTCGAGCCTCCGCGCGGGCTGGTCGCGCTCTTCGCGCGCGCTGCCGCGATGGCCTATGCTGCGCTAGGCATGGCGGTACACGGCTTCGAGGAGCACTCCGAGGCAGACGACGGGGGCGGCGAGGACGAGGGGATCGACCTCGAGTACGTCCGGGACGTCGCGGGTTTCGCGCTGCGCTCGCGCAAGCGGCACCCCTGGCTTTCTGCGTCGCTCTTCGTCGCGATCGTCGTCGCGACGGTCGCCGCGGCGGTGCTCTTGCCGCGCTCCTACTCGGTCGATACCAAGCTGCTCGCGCAACGAAACCTGGTTCTGCCCGCGCTCGGCAACCCGAACCGATCCGTCCCTCGCGACGCGGACAACCCGACCAAGAACGTCGCCGAGACGATCCTACAGCGCGACAACCTCGTGTCGCTGGTCAAGGAAGCCGACCTCATGGACCGCTGGGAGGAGCAGCGGCCGCTCGTGCTCCGCTGGAAAGACCGTGTGATGACGTCGATCGTCGGACCGATGAGCGACGAGGACCGGATGCACGCGCTCGTCGCGGTGCTCGAAAAGAAGCTCCAGGTGGCCAGCGACGACACGACGGTCACGATCTCGATCGCGTGGACGTCGCCGCAGATCGCCTACGACATCGTCTCGCTCGTCATGAAGAACTTCCTCGACGCGAAGTTCGACGCCGAGGTGGCGATGATCACGGACGCGATCGGCATCCTCGAGGACCACGCGAAGACCGAGCGGCAGGACATCGACGACGCGCTCGGGGAGATGCAGCGTGTCGAGCGGACGGTCGAACAATCGAAGCCCGCGCGGCCCGCTGCCGCTTGGCCGCCCACCCGGCGTCACGCTGCGCCCGCCGCCGCCTCCTCGGCCGCCGCCTCCGACGACGACGCGCCCCTCTCGCCGACCGCGGCGATCGAGAAGCAGCTCGACGAGAAGCGCGACGAGATCAAGCGCGTCGAGGACGCGCGCCGGCAGACGCTCGACAATCTGAACGCGCAGCTCGCGGAGGCGCTCAAGACCCTCGCACCGGCGCATCCCAAAGTCATCGAGCTGCAGCGCCGGATCGAGGACGCCAGCCAGCCGTCGCCCGAGATCGCGAAGCTGCGCGCCGAGGAGCGCGCGCTCCTGACGGAGCTGGCGAACGCCCCCACCGCGTCGCTCGCGGCGAAGGCCGCGCCCGCCGTCGCCTCGGGCGCGCCGGCTCTCGCCCCGACCGCGCGTGCGAGCAAGGACGACCCCGCGGCCGAGGTCGCGAAGCTGCAGGAAGACCCGTCGTGGATGCTGGCGAAGTCGAAGCTCGTCAACGCCACGACGAAGTACGAGGACCTGATGGGCCGCATCGACTCGGCGCACATCGAGCTCGACGTCCAACGCGCCGCGTTCAAGTACCGGTACATCGTCGTGCGGCCCCCCGAGCTGCCCAAGAAGCCCACCAAGCCGAAGGTCCCGCTCATCGTCGTCGGGGGCTTCCTCGCGGCCCTCGTGTTGTCGCTCGGCGCGGCGGCCGCCAAGGATCTGGCGAGCGGCGTGCTGCTCGAGGGCTGGCAGGTGAGCCGCCGGCTGAAGGTGCCCGTCCTCGGCCGCGTGCGGACGGGCGAGGGCGGCGAGCTGCCGACCATCCTCGACGTGAAATCGTGACCACGCCGCTGGTCGTATCCGTGGTCCTCCTGTCGTCGCTCGCGGCGCTGCCTGCCCTGGTGTGGGCCGGATACCTGTTCGTGCTGACGCTCGCGTCGCAGCGGCGACCGCCGCTCCCGCCGCGGTCCGAGGTGCGCTTCGACGTCGTGGTCCCGGCGCACGACGAGGAGACCGGGATCGCCGACACGGTCCGGAGCCTGCTGTCGGTCGAGTACCCGAAGGACCGCTTCCGCGTGATCGTCGTCGCCGACAACTGCGCGGACGCGACGGCGTCGCGTGCGGCGGGGGCGGGCGCCACGGTGCTCGAGCGCACCGATCCCGTCCACCGCGGCAAGGGCTACGCGCTGGCCCACGCGTTCGAGCGGTCGCTCTCCGACGCCTTCGCCGACGCCATCGTCGTCGTGGACGCCGACACGACCGTGTCGCCGAACCTGCTCGGCGCCTTCGCGGCCCACCTGGCGGCGGGCGCGCGGGCCGTCCAGGCCGAGTACGGGGTACGAAACCCTTTCTCGTCGTGGCGCACGCGCCTGATGGTCATCGCGCTGGCGCTGTTTCACGTGCTCCGGTCGGTCGCCCGCGAGCGCCTCGGCGTGTCGGTGGGCCTGCGCGGCAACGGGATGTGCTTCGCGTCGTCGCTGCTGCGCGAGGTTCCGCACGACGCGTTCTCGATCGTCGAGGACGTCGAGTACGGCATCCGAATCGGCCTGCGCGGATACCGCGTGCACTTCGCCAGCGAGGCCCGCGTGCTCGGCGAGATGGTCGGCTCGGAGAAGGCGTCGCGCTCGCAGCGGCGCCGGTGGGAATCGGGCCGGGCGGCCCTCGCGCGCGCGTACCGGGGCAAGCTCGTCGCCGCCGCGTGGGCGGGCTCGCGAGCCCCATCCGAACGGCGCATCGCGCTTGACCTGGCGCTCGACGTGTTCGTCCCGCCGCTCGCGACGGTCGTCGGCGTGACCCTCGCGGGCCTCGTCGCCTCCGCCGTCGTCGCCCGGCTCGTGGGCGCGCCGCGCGTCGTCGCAGCCGCCTCGGCGCCGTGGGCGCTCGCTCTGCTCCTCGTCGTCGTCTACGTGGCGCGTGGCGTGGTGCTCGCCGGCGTGGGACCGCGCGGCATCGTCGATCTGGCCTGGGCTCCCGTCTACATGGTCTGGAAGGTCGGGCTCTCGCTGGCCGAGCGGACGCGCGGAGGCAAGAAGGGCAAGAGCACGGGCGACGCTGCGGAGTGGGTGCGCACGACGCGCGAGGCCGAGACGCAGAGCGCCACGCGCGAGGGCGGGTGAGCGGCCGCGCCGAGTTGCAGCCCTCGTGCATCGGCCGCACAATCGTGCGATGGCCAGTCCACCGGGCGATCGTCGAAAGGACCGTCGCATCCAGGCCCCCGTCTACTGCCGCCCGGCAGGCCTCGACCTCATCGATCGGCACAAGCAGCCCATCGATCTGAGCATGGGCGGCCTGCGCATGTACAGCGACGAGCCGCGGCGAGTCGGCGAGTTGCTCAAGCTCGAGCTTTTCTTCAAGGACGCCCCGCCGGTCACGTACACGGCGGAAGTCGTCTGGGTGGAGTCGCTGCCCAAGGGCGGGCCCGCTCGGTTCGACGTCGGGCTGAAGTTCCTGAACCTCTCGCCCGACGCCATCAAGCTCCTGACGACCGTGCTCGCGCCGGTCGGCGACTGATTTCAGATCGCACGCGGCGCGCCGACGCCGGTGCGCTCGCTTCAGCCGCGCGCCGCTCGTTAGAGCGCGAAACGATGCCGAAACCATCGCCTCGTAGCCTTCAAATTTTTCGCGCCGGCGCAATCGATGTGAGAGCGTCGGTCCGTCCTCGACAGCGCGGGACGGCATGCTTATATGTACTCGGCCCCGGTCCAACCTTTGTGTCGAATTCGGGGACTGCAGCGAACAGGCAACGGGTTGGACGCACGGGGAGCCCCCCAGCGCCGCCGCCCGCGGCCGCTGCGGAGGGGGGATCTCCAGACCGAGGAACGCCATCATGTGGCTCGCGCGCATGTCACCGGAACGGAAGCAGAAGCTGAACGTCGTCGGCGACTGCGTGATCCTCGTGCTGGCGTCGCTGCTGTCGACGATGACCGACGAGTCGCCGGGCGTGAACGCCATGGTGGGATTGGCGATGGCCTTCGGCGGCATGCTCGTGTGGGTCGCCGGCGGCCGGGTGCTGCGCCACTACGACGCCTGGAACGGGCGCCGCGCGCTCGGCGACTTCGCGATGACCGTCGTGCTCCTCGTCGGCACGTGCGTGCCGCTGTTCCTGCTGCGAAAGGTCGTGCCCATCTACGCCGAGCGGAGCGACTTCGCGCGGTTTCTGGGCGTGCTGGTGCCTGGCGTGCTGTCGCTGCGCCTGCTGACCAGCTGGATGCAGCGCCGGGCCGAGGAGCAGCCGCCGCCGGTGCTCATCCTCGGCGTCGGGCCGCTCGGTCGGCACACGGGGCTCGAGATCCGCGACAGCCGCCCCTTCGAGGTGCTCGGGTACCTGCACTTCGGCGACGAGGAAAAGCACACTCGCCTGCCCGCCCCGATCCTCGGCACGGTGAGCCAGCTCGAGGCGATGCTCAAGCAGCACGTCGTCGGGGAGGTGTACGTCGCCGGCAACTACGGCTCCCACCACGCCGAGATGCAGCAGGCGATCCGCGCGTGCGAGCGCTTCGGCATCCCGTTTGCGCTGCCCGCCGGGGGCTTCCGTTTCGGCCGCGCGAAGCCCTCCAACGTCAAGTCGATGGACGACGGCTACGTCCATTACCTGTGCGTGCAGCACAAACCCGTGCAGCTCGCGCTGAAGCGCGCGCTCGACATCGTGGCGTCCGGGACTGCGCTGGCGCTGCTCTCTCCACTGCTCGTCGGGGTGGCGGTGGCGATCAAGCTCACCTCCCGCGGGCCGATCCTCTTTCGCCAGGAGCGGGTCGGCATGTACGGCCGCCGGTTCCACATGCTCAAGTTCCGGTCGATGGTCGTCAACGCAGAGGAGCTGAAGGCGAAGCTCGCGGCGCAGAACGAGCAGCAGGGGCCGGTGTTCAAGATGAAGCGCGATCCGCGCGTCACCGCGGTCGGCCGTTTCATCCGCAAGTTCAGCATCGACGAGCTGCCGCAGCTCATCAACGTGCTGCGTGGGGAGATGGCCGTCGTCGGGCCGCGTCCGCCGATCCCGAGGGAGGTCGAGCAGTACGAGGCGTGGCAGCGCCGCAGGCTCTCGGTGCGCCCGGGCCTCACGTGCGTTTGGCAGGTCAGCGGCCGAAATGAGATATCGTTCGAGGACTGGATGTACCTCGACATGCAGTACATCGACCACTGGAGCCTCGCGCAGGACTTCAGCCTGATCCTGAAGACCGTGCCGATCGTGCTCACGGGCAAGGGCGCCAGCTGAGGACGGCCTGACGCATGGTCCGTATCTCCCGCAAGCGCATCGCGCTCGTCGTCGAGAACGACGCGGCGACCCGCGACGCCGTCGCGAAGCAGCTCGACGACATGAAGTTCGACGTCGTCACCGCCAACGACGTCATCGCGGCGCTGCGCCTGCTCGAGCAGGTGACCCCGGACATCCTCATCGTGGACCTGACGCTGCCGCGCGAGTCCGGCCTGGATCTCTGCGATCAGGTGCGCACCCAGTCCCGGTTCGCGCACGTCCAGATCCTCGTCATCAGCGACCGGCACTCGCCGACGGACATGGCCAACGCCGAGGACGCCGGGGCGAACGCCTTCCTGCGCAAGCCGTTCACCCCCGAGCGGCTGTCGAAATACGTCACCGCCCTGCTCGAGGGGCCTCACTCGAGCCGCCCGAGCGTGCGCCGGCTGCGACGGAGCGACGCGCCGCCCCCGCCGAAAAACGACTGATTGACCGAGCCGGAGGTCTCACGGCTCGACGGACGCTCATGAAGCCGCGCGCCGCGCGCGCGCCTCGCGGGCGAGCACCGCGATGAACTTCGGATCGCGAAGCAGGTAACGTCGCCACAGCCGGCGCGGCTCGTGGGCGAGGCGATAGAACCATTCGAGCCCGATGCACGACACCCACGCCGGCGCCCGCTGCGCCGTGCCGGCGATGAAGTCGAGCGACGCACCCACGCCGACGAGCACCGCCGGCCGCAGCGCATCGCGCGTCTCGTCGCAGAAGAGCTCCTGCTTGGGCGAGCCGAGCGCGACGAGCACCACGTCGGGCGTCGCGGCGCGGATGCGCGCGACGAGCTCGGCGCGTGCGCTCGGCGGCTCGGTCGGGTCGATCCACGGCGACTCGGTCCCGACGACGCGGAGCGACGGGTAGCGCTCGACGAGCCGCTGCGCTGCGCCCGCCGGGACGCCCTCCGCACCGCCCAGCAGGTACACGCGCCAGCCGCGCTCGGCCGCGCGCTCCATCAGCGGCAGAACCAGATCGGAGCCCGACACCTTCTCCGGCACCGCCGCGCCGAAGGCCCTCAGCGCCCAGAGCACCGGCACGCCGTCGACGAGCGACAGGTCGACGCGCGAGTACGCCTCGCGGAACGCGTCGTCCTCCTCGGCGCGCACCACGTGGTCGACGTTGGGCGTGAACACCGTCCCGCCTCGTCCGGTGCCGACCAGCGCGGCAATGCCGTCGAGCGCTCCCGCGAGCGTCACCGGATCCACGCCGATCTTCCCGAGGAACACGCGCCCGCCTCTCATCGCGCGCGGCTCCCCTCGGCCGCTCTCTCGACGAGCAGCGATCCGATGACGCGGTCGCGGCCGACCTGCTGGATGGCCGCCTGGACGCTCTTCAGGGGCGTCTTGCCGGGCGCCGCGCACACGATGACGCAATCGGCGCCGCGCGCGAGCGGCGCCGACGCGGGGTTCTCGCCGATCGACGTCAGCGCCAGGACCGCACGCTCGCCGGCGCCGATGCGCTCCGCGATCTCGCGCAGCTGGTAGTCGACGAGCCTCAGCGTCACGGTGCGCAGGTCGAAGACCGTCGACGGTTCGCCGGAGTACCGCCACGCGAGCTTCGAGATCGCGCTCGACAGCTCCAGTGTGTCGACCCCCGCGCTCGCGGCGAGCACCGCGACCGAGCGCCACGGTCGCCGCTGAATGGCGAGCCAGAGGTGCTGCCAGCGAGAATCGTCGGCGAGACCCGGGTCTCGTGCGGCCGTGGAGGGCGCGCCCGAAGGGTTACGGTCATCGGCGTTCACGGCAACCGCCCGACGATACCACGCGCCCGGCCCAAGCCGGCGCGGCGTCGTCGCTGCTCAGGCGCGACGACGCGGCAGCATCCCTCGTCCGGCCGGCGGTCGCTCGAGCGTCGGGCCGGACTCGTGGCTGGCGACGACGCTGACGCGCTGAAGGCGCACGTGGCGGGGGGCAGGCGTGGCCCAGGGCGGGGGAGGAGCGCCGGAGCGGGGTGCGCCGGTGGGTGGCCACGGCGGCGGCGGCACCGGGCACTCGCCCGACTGGCGAAACGGCACCGTCAGCTGCGCGTCGTCGTCCTCGTCGAAGAGCGGCGCAACGCCAAGCCCGTCGCTGCGCTCGGAGTCCTCCGGCATCTCGCGCACGCCGCTGTCGTGCGCCTCGGCAGGCGACGGCTCGGTGAGGTCCTCGAAGCGCAGGAGCGGACCGGTGCGCACGACGGCGATTCGCCCCCCTTCGCCCACGTACGCGAAGAGCATCGACGCCCCCACCCGAGGCCGAGGCACGAGGGCGCCCGCCTCGCGCACGTCGATCGAGGCGACGTACTGCGCCCCCACGCACCGGCGCGCGGCCTCGGCCACGGTGCGTCCGGCGAAGGTGCGCTCGCCCGATCGGGCCCGCTTGGGCACGGCGCGGCGGCAGACCCCCTGCTCGTCGAGCAGGAACGTGCAGCCCTCGGTGTACGCAGCGTAGGCGATCGTCATGCGCGGCGCGCCGGTGCACGCGGCGCCCCGCGCCGACTCAAGCAAGCCCCGCGCCTCGCCCCCGGCGCCTCCCGCCGCCCGCGATCAGCCGCGTTTCGGGCCGGTTCGGCCCTTCTTGCGGCGCTCGCGATGGACCTCCGGCGATCCACCGGAGGCGGGTCGCTTGGGCGCCGTCGTGTACGCCCGCTGGGCGCCGGTGTGGCTGGCGACGAGCACCGGCGCGCCGCCGTGCATCTCCGGGTTCACGCTCGCGAGGCCCTCGGAGCGCGCGAAGCCGCCGAGATCCCCCGGGTGCTCCTCCATCCACGCGCTGAAGCGCTTCCAGAAGGCGATGGCCTCCTCGTTCGGGAGCGCCTCGCCGTCGACCAGCACGCCCAGCAGGCTCATGCCGGCTCAGCCCTGGACGTGGCCATCGGCGGCGCCCGTGAGATCGTCGAGGATCTGCTTGGCGTGCACCGACACGTCGACGTGGCGGTACACCTTGCGCACGACGCCGTCGGGGCCGACGACGATCGTCTGGCGCTTGTGCATGACGTCGAACGGCACGCCGAACAGCTTGGCGATGGCGCCGTCCGGATCGCTCACGAGGAGAAACGGCAGCTTGTGGTGCGCGGTGAATTGCCTGTGCGACTCGAGCGAGTCGGCCGAGATGCCGACGAGCACCGCGCCCGTCTTGGCGATGGCATCCCACGTGTCGCGGAACGAGCACGCCTCCTTGGTGCAGCCGGGGGTCTCGTCCTTGGGATAGAAGTACACGACGACCGTCTTGCCCTTCAGCGCGGCGAGGTGCACGGTCGTCCCGTTCTGCGCCTTCGCGGTGAAGTCGGGGGCGGGCTTGCCGACGAGATCGTCGGTCGAGGCCGAGGTCGGTGACGGTGTCGAGGTCGAAGTCGGGGTCGCGACCCCGGTCGCGTTCTCCGGCGCGCTCGCCATCTTCGTCGCGGGCGTGCTCGCGCAGCCCGCAGCCACCAGCACCCAGCCGAGCGTCCACCTCATGGTGGGGGCATCTTACAGGATCCCGAACTCCTTCAACCGCCGGTAGAAGGTGCGACGCGGCACGCCGATCATCTTGGCGGCCTGCACCCGGTTCCAGTTGCACGCCGCGAGCGCGCTGAGGATGCGCTCGCGCTCGGCGGCCTTGAACTCGGCCTCGCTCGCGGGGCGGCCGTTGGCCGGGGGCGCCGCGGCGGGTCGGGAGCGCGTCTCGCCGCCCTCGCCCGCGCGCCGGCCGCTCGAGGGCACCGGCGACGGCAGCTCGACGTCGTCGGCCGCGATCTCGTCGCGCTCGCTCATCAGCCACGCGCTCAGCAGCACGTGTTCGAGCTGCCGCACGTTGCCCGGCCACGCGTAGGAGCACAGCTTGCGCAGCGCGTCGCGCGAGACGGTCTTTCGCTCGCGGCGGTAGCGCGACGCGAACAGCGAGAGGAAGTGATCGATGAGCGGCGGGATGTCCTCGACCCGCTCGCGCAGCGCGGGCACGTGCAGCTCCACGACGTGCAAGCGGTAGAAAAGGTCCTCGCGGAACGCCCCCTCGGCGACCATCCCCTCGAGGTCGCGATGGGTCGCGGCGATGACGCGCACGTCGATGCGCTGTTCCTGGGTGCCGCCCACCGGGCGCACCGTCTTTTCCTGCAGGACGCGCAGCAGACCTGCCTGCATCCTGTGCGGCATCTCGCCGATCTCGTCGAGCAGCAGCGTGCCGCCGTCGGCCTCCTGGAACAGGCCGCGGCGGTCGCGATCGGCGCCCGTGAAGGCGCCGCGCACGCTCCCGAACAGCTCCGACTCGAGGAGGTTGGCCGGGATGGCGCCGCAGTTGACGCCGAGAAACGGCTTCTTGGCACGCGGGCCCGCCTGGTGCACCGCACGCGCGACGATCTCCTTGCCGGTCCCGCTCTCGCCCGTCACGAGCACCGGCACGTCGGTGTCCTTGATGCGCTCGATGAGCGCATAGAGGCGCCGCATCGGCGCGCTCGTCCCGACCAGGCCCGCGTAGCCGAAGTGGCCGCGCAGCTCGGCGCGCACCTGCTTCAGATCGCGGCGCGCCTCGGCGAGCTGCTCGGTGCGCTTTCCGAGCAGCCGTGAGAGCTCGTCGCGCGCGGCGGCCAGCTCCGCGTTGGCGCTCGCCAGCTCGTCGGCGCGCGCGCGGTTCTCCGCGAGCAGGCGCGCGTTCTCGATGGCGATCGCCGCCTGGTCGGCGAAGGCCGAGAGGATCGGCAGCTCCTGCTCGAAGCGCACCCCGGGTCGCGCGCGCGTCTCGACGTACAGCGCGCCGATCGTGCGCCCGAGGGGCGGCGCGCCGCGGATGGGAACGCACGCGATCGACTGGATGGATAGCTGGTGCACGCTCACCGCCTCGGCCAGCCGCTCGTCGTCGCGCGCGCTGACGGCGACGACCGGCTCGCCGCTCTCGATGACGCGGTCGGCCACCGACCGAGAGAAGCGCGCGTGCGGCTCGTCGGCCGCCGAGCGGCCCGTCGAGTGTCCGTCCGCTCCCTCGCTGCGCGCGGGCACGCGGACGCGCGCCGCGTGCGCCTCGAGCTCGCCGCCCTCACCCACCAGCACCACCAGCCCCCGCTCGGCACCGAGCAGCGCGACGGCGTGATCGGTCACGCGCTGGAGCAGCCTCGGCACGTCGTGCTCGATGGCCAGCTCGCGCGTGATCTCGAGGATGCGCGCGAGGCGGTCCTCGGCCAGGCGCGGGCCGGTGAAGATGGAGGTCGTGCCGCCGGCTGCTCGGAGCGCGGTCGGCGTGACGACGGGGGCGGCGTGCGACGGCAGGATGGACGCCGGCATCGTGGCCGTGTGCGCCTGGCGGAGCGCACGGCGTCGCGGGTCGTCCCAGAAGACCTCTCGCAGGTCGCGCGGCAGCTTGCCCGCCGTCTCCTCGAGCATCGCGAGCGCGGCGTCGGCGTCGCGGCGTGCGCTCGCGAAGCTGCCCTGGAGGCCCGAGAGGCGTGCGCGCGCGTCGAGCGCCTGCCATCCCCACTCGCGGGCCCCCCCCTGGCGCGCCTGCTCGACGGCGGAATCGAGCGCGCGCCGCGCCGCCTCTTCGTCGCCGGCGGCCTGGGCGATCGTGCCGCGCACGAGCTCGAGCAGCGCGGCGTGCTCCCCCGGTCCCGCGTCGCCCATCGTGGCGCGTACGCGATCGAGCTCCGCGGCGAGGGCGCGCGCGTCGGCGGGCGAGGCGCAGTCGCGGGCGCGCACGAGCAGCCCCTCGAGGCGCGACTCGGCGGCGTCGTGGCTGCGCCCCTGCGCCTCCCAGGCGCGCGCGGTCTCCTCGTACACGCGCGCGGCGCGTTCGCGCCCGGCCGCCGAGACGCCCGGGCCGCGGTCACCGGTGCGCGCCGCGTACTCCGCCTCCAGGCCGAGCAGCTGCGCGCGCGCGGCGGGCGACAGCTCGTCGCGGCGCGAGGCAAGCTGGTCGATCGACGCGCGCGCGCGGGCCCACCGCCCGAGGTAGAGATCGAGGTTGGCGAGGTTGAGCAGCGCCTGCGTGACCGCGGCACCGCTCCCCGCGCGCTTCCCCATGTCGACGGCTGCCTCGAGGTGCGCGAGGGCCTGGGCGAGGTCGCCCTCGGACTGCGCGAAGATGGCGAGGTTCAGGCGCATGGCGGCCACCGTGTCGGCGTCGCGTGCCTTCTCCCCCGCGGCGAGCGACGCCTCGTAGGCGGCGCGCGCCTCGCCGATTCGCCCGGCGCGCTGGTGCGCGATCGCCGACGACCCGAGCGCCACCGCCTCCATGCGCGGCTCGCCGGTGGCGCGCGCGACGCGGACCGCCTCGTCCAGCGCCTCGCGCGCGGCGGTGTCCTCGCCGGTGAAGGCGAGCACGACGCCGCGCACGCTCAGCGCGTCGGACGCCAGGGCGTCGGCGTCGTCGGCGTCGATCACCTGCTGGGCGAGCTTCGCCGCCTGCGCGTACTCGCCCGCGCGCAGGTGCGCCCGCGCGCGAAGCACCTGCCAGGCGCGCCGGCTCGGTCCGGCGGCCGCCTCCCCCTCGACGGCCGCCAGCTCGGCGACGCCGCGCGCGGTGTCGCCGCGGCCCATCGCGATGCGCGCGCGCGCGAGGCCGATGCGCACCCGCTCCGCCGAGCGATTGGCGTCGCCGAGCGCGTCGAGCGCGCGCGCGGCCTCGTCGAAGCGGCCGGTGAGCACCGCGCGCTCGGCCTGCTCGAGCGCCTGCGCGCGGCCGGCGGACGGAGCGCTCGCCGCAGGTGCAGCTTGCTCGCCGCGTGCGCCGAGCGCCGCGTCGACGTCCTCGCGCGACACGATGGCCCGGCCGGCCAGCTCGCGCACCGCCGCGCGCAGCACCCCGGGGCGCCCGCCGACGCGCTGGACCAGATGAGCGCGCAGCCCGTCGGGCAGCGAGGGGACCGAGCGCTGTACGAGCTCGGCCGCGTGCCGCTCCTCGAGGGGCGGGACCGCGAACACGGTGCATTCGCCGCGCGCCAGCTCGGCCACCGCGCCGCGCGGGCCGACGGCCACGAGGCGCGCCCCCGCCTCCGACGCGCGCCGCAGCGCCGCCCGAGCGGCATCGTCGAGCGCTTCGAGCTGGTCGACGACGACGATCGGCGTGGCGCTTCCGGCGACCACGGTGCGCGCGCCCCCCGTGAGGTCGTGCCGGGCGAGCTCGAGCTCGAGCGACGCCGGCGTGTCGATCATCGCCACCGCGCTCCCCTCGACGCCCAGGCTCCAGGCCAGGCGGCGCGCCAGCGTCGTCTTGCCGGCGCCCGGCGGTCCCTCGATCGCCAGGGCGGCTCCCGCGCCGAGCGGGCGCACCCGGTCGAGCAGAGCGCGCGCCGTGGCCTCGAGGGCGAGCACGGGCCACGGCGGTTCGTCGATGGCGGCGCTCGGCGGCAACCCTGCCGCGCGCCGCAGCGCGCTCGCCAGCTCGTCGACGCTCGGCCACCTGTCCGACGGCGACGCCGCCGTCGCGCGCGCCGCCACTTTCGCGAGCGAAAGGCGCACCTCGTCGCCGAGCTCGTCGCCTCGGCGCGCGAGCGCCTCGCGGAGCGTCGCGCCGAGCGCGAAGACCTCCGCGCGCACGGTGAGCGGCTCGCCTTCGAACAGCTCCGGCGCGGCGTACTTGGGTGTCAGCCCGCGCGCGGCCGTGCCTCCCTCGCGCCAGGGCGCCGCCAGGCCCAGGTCGACCAGCGTCCCGCGCCCACCCTCGCCGACGATGATGTTGGCCGGCTTCAGATCGCCGTGCAGGAGGCCCGCGCGGTGCACGCCGGTCAGCTGGTCGCACGCGGTGGCGATCGCCGGCAGCCACGGCCCGCCGTCGCTCGCTTGCAGCACGTCCTCGAGGCTCTTGCCCTCGACCAGCTCGCGCACCAGATACCGCCGCCCGTCGCGGAGCGCGCCGAACGCCACGACGCGAGGCACCCCCAGCCCCTCGAGGCCGCTCAGCGCGGCCGCCTCGCGCACGAGCGCCTCCACCTCCGGGGCGCCCGCCTGGCTCGACAGCACCTTGAGGGCCAGCACGCGCGCGCCGACGCGGTCGCGCACCGCCCACACCTCGCCGCCGCCGCCCGCGCCCAGGCGTCGGACGGGCTCGTAGCGCGGCGGGAGGCCGAGGGGACCGGTGTCTGTCGCCACGTCCCCTGGAGGATATCGCGGCAGCGAGACGCGGCTCCACCGCTTCGAGACCCGGCCCGGACCTCGTGCCGTTCCTCGGGCGCCGGGGAGGCCGGGCGCGGGCGCTCGCGTCGCCGGGCCGCCCGCGAGCACGTGTCGAGACGTGGTCGTCGACGGCGACCCCACTCGTCGAGCCCGCCCATCGGCGACGTCGTTGATTCTCGACGATTCTCGTCGCTCGAGCATCCTCTCTACGCCCTTGCGCCCGACGGCCGGGGGCGGACAATCTGGGCATGCATTCGACCTGCATCCCGGCCGACGTCAGTCGACACAAGTGCCTCATCTACGACGGCCAGCCGTCGGAGCAGCTTCCGGTGGTGGTGCCGCTCCTCCTGGAGGGGCTCGGCGACAACTGGCGATGCCTGTACCTGGGGAGCCCCGAGGCCCTGCACATGATCGACGCGGCGCTCTCGGCGAAGGGCGTCGACACGTCGCGCGAGGCCGGACGCGGCGCGCTCGTGCTCTCGTCGGACAGGGACCACCTGCGCGGCGGCAGGTTCGAGCCCGAGGCGATGGTCGAAGGGCTCTGCGCCGCCATCGACGCGGCGCTGAAGGACGGCTTCCAGGGGCTCTGCGCGACCGGGGACATGCGGTGGGAGCTGGGAGACGAGGAGAACTTCGACCGGCTGCTCGAGTACGAAGCCCGGCTCGAACGCGTGTTTCACGACAGGCCTCTTCGCGGAATCTGCCAGTACCACCGCAGCATGGTGCCGCCTCGGGCGATCCGCGACGCGCTGCTGACTCACGGCGCGGCGTTCGTCGGCCATGCGCTGAACCGCGACAACCTGTTCTACACGCCCCCCGAGCTCTTGCTCGGCGGCGCCGACGCGTGGAAGCAAGGCGAGTGGATGTGTCGCCAGATCCTCCGGGTCATGGACGCCGAGAGGGAGCGAGACGCCGTTCTCCGCGATCTCGAGCGCCGCGTGGCCGAGCGGACGGCGGAGCTCCAGGTCGCCAACCGTCACCTGGAGGCGTTCTCCTACTCGGTATCGCACGACCTTCGCGCGCCGCTTCGCGCCATCGCCGGCTTCAGCGCGGCGCTGTCGGAGGACTGCGGCGGTCGTCTCGGCGACGCGGGCGAGGAGCACTTGCAGAGCATCCTCGAGGGCGTCCGCCGGATGGGGGAGCTCATCGACGGCATGCTCGCGCTCGGACGGGTCGTGAGGGCGGAGCTGCGCCGCGAGCCCCTCGACCTGAGCGCGATCGCCGTCGACGTGGCGCGCGAGCTCCGCCGGGACGAGGCGAGCCGTTCGATCGAGCTGACGATCGAGCCCGATCTCCAGGCCGTCGGAGACCCGGTGCTCCTGCGCGCCGTCATGACCAACCTGCTCGGCAACGCGCTGAAGTTCACCTCGGCGCGTCCCGGACCGCGCATCGAGGTCGGACGGCGCGGAGACGAGGACGGCCACCCCATCTTCTTCGTGCGCGACAACGGCGCGGGGTTCGACATGCGCCATGCCGGAAAGCTGTTCGGCGCCTTTCAGCGCCTTCATCGTCAGGAGGAGTTTCCCGGCACCGGGGTGGGGCTGGCCACCGTGGAGCGCATCGTCGCGAGGCACGGGGGGCGAATCTGGGCGGAGAGCGCGCCGGGTCAGGGCGCCACCTTCTTCTTCACCCTCCCGGGCGCTCCTCCGCCTGCCGAGCCACCTCCGACCGTGCACTGACGATGTCCGAGCGTCACGACACGAAGACGTTCGAGTCCCCCGCGCATGCGGCGGCCGGCAAGCGATCCGTGCTCGTCGTCGACGACGAGGAGGCGGTGGCGCGGGTGCTGAGCCGCCTGCTCGTGGCCGCCGGATATCACGTGACGACGGCGAACAGCGGCAGCGAGGCCGTCGAGGCCGTTCGGCGGGAGCCGTTCGACGTCATCCTGAGCGACATCCACATGCCGTCCATGACGGGCGTGGACCTGCTGCGCATCGTCAGAGCCTACGATCTCGACGTGCCGGTCATCCTGATGACCGGTGTCCCGACCGTGGACACCGCCATTCAGGCCGTCGAGCTCGGTGCTCTCCAGTACCTGCCCAAGCCGACGCCCAAGGACGTCCTCCTCGACGCGGTCGAACGGGCTTCCCGGCTGCATCGGATGGCGACCATGAAGCGCGAGGCGCTCGCCCTCGGCGGTTCGGACGACACGCGGGCAGGGGACCGCGCGGGGCTCGAGGCCCGCTTCGATCGCGCGCTCGAGACGATGTGGATCGCGTTCCAGCCCATCGTCGACGTGTCGCGCAGGCGCGTGTTCGGGTACGAGGCGCTGCTGCGCACGGGGGAGCCGTCCCTGCCGCACCCCGGCGCCGTGCTCGACTCGGCCGATCGGCTCGGGCGGATGATCGACGTGGGGCGGCGCGTGCGGTCGCTCGCCGCCATGGCGTTCGTGCGCGCTTCGGCCGACGCCCTCCTCTTCGTGAACCTGCACACGCTCGACCTGCTCGACGACACGCTCTACCGGCCCGACGGGCCGCTGGTCGACGTGGCCGAACGCGTGGTGCTGGAGATCACCGAACGCGCCTCGCTCGACCAGGTGAAGGACGTCAAGGCGCGGATCGCGGAGCTGAGGGCGCGCGGGTTCCGGATCGCGCTCGACGACCTCGGCGCCGGGTACGCCGGGCTCTCCAGCTTCGCCACCCTCGAGCCGGAGATCGTGAAGCTCGACATGTCCCTGGTGCGCGGGGTTCACGAGTCGCCCCTCCGCCGCAGGCTCGTGGCGTCGATGACGGCCCTGTGCTCGGAGATGGGGATGCGGGTCGTCGCCGAGGGCATCGAGACCAGCGAGGAGCTGCTCGGCGTGCGCGGCTGCGGCTGCGACCTGGCCCAGGGCTATCTGCTCGCGAAGCCGGGGCCCCCCTTCCCGAGCGTGGATCTCGGATAGGTCGCCCGGCGGCGGCCGCGGCGCTCAGAACGTGCTGTGTTCGAGCGTCGTGCCGCCCGCCGTCGTGTCGTGCTTGGGCTTCTCCAGCCCGTAGTCGGCGCTCAGGCCGAACCAGAAGCCCGTGAGCGAGAAGCCCAGGCCCAGGCGGGCCTCCATCTGCTTGATGGGCTTCCAGCGCAGCCCGAGCTGCGGGAACGAGACGTACGGGAAGATGACCGGCACCGAGCCGCCGTTGAACCAGTTCGGCTCGACGTAGTGGGCGACCTTGTTGATGGTGGCGTTCTGGTGGTCGGCGGGCGAGCAGCCGGGCCCGTCGTTCGTCGTCTGGCACATGCTGTAGTTGCCGTGATCGCTGCTGTGCAGGTCGCCGTTCGGGTTCTGGTAGACCCAGTCGTTCTGAAGATTGCCGAAGACCGCGCCGATGCCGACGCCGAAGCCGAACTCGAAGGCGAAGTGGTGCCCCTCGTCGAGATCGGTGGACCACAGCTCGTCGAGCCCGAGGTAGATGGCCGACAGCCCGCTGTTGACGACCGACCAGTTGCCCGGATCGCCCGGCGGCTTGCCCTTCTGCTCGAACAGCGTGTCGCCGAAGCCGTAGTTGGTGAAGGCCAGCCACGGGATGGTCGAGTGGCCGTCCTTGCGCATGTCGAGCTCGATGCCGGCCGTGTTCGAGTAGAAAGTCCCTCCCTCGTTGACGAACAGGTTCGTGAGAAACTGCGGGATGACCGTCCCGCGGTAGCGCGCGCCGACGAAGTAGTACTTCTCGTTCGGATCCTCGTAGACGTTCGTGTTGCTCGTCTTCGGCTCGGGCGGCGTCGCGGGCAGCGCCTTCGCCGGCGCGGCCGCGCCTCCTGCGCCCCCGGATGCGGCGCTACCGGAGGAGGAACCATCGGACGAGCTGTCGTCCTGGGCGAACGCGAGCGGAGACGCGGCGAGCACGACCAGAAGGGCGGCGGTGCCGAGCAGGCGAGAGTTCATGGTGGACCCCGGGGCAAGGAGGCGTGTTTCGACGCGGGCGATGCTACACTAGACTCAGCCGTAAGGGTCAAAACGGCTGCCCTACCGCGTGATCCTTCACGAACGCATCGTCGAGCAGGTGGTCGACAGGGACGAGCGCCGCGCGTTCCGCAAGGCGATCGTCGTCACCGGCGGCGAGGTGCCGCTCGCGATGGTGCGCAAGCGCGCGGCCGACGCCGGCGCCGACGGTGGGGCCCGCGCCCCCGTGCTGCTCGTGCACGGCTTCGGCCAGAACCGCTACGCCTGGCACCTGCCCGCGCGCAGCTTCGCCAACCACCTGGCGGCGGCCGGCTTCGACGTCTTCAACCTCGACCTGCGCGGCCACGGGCGCTCGCGCCACTTCGGCGCGCGTCGCTGCCGCGGCGTCGAGGACTACGTGCGCGAGGACCTGCCCGCGGCCGTCGAGGAGGTGCAGTCGCTCTCGGGAGGGCGCCCGGTGTGGATCCTCGGGCATTCGCTCGGCGGTCTGGTCGCCTACGCGGCCGCGCCCACGACGCTCGACGGCGCCGTCGCCGGGATCGTCTCCATCGGCGCGCCGTACCATTTCACGCGCGGCTCGCTGACGCTCGGCGCGGCGACGCTCCTGTTCCGCGCGCTCGGCGGCGCGCCGCTGCCCAATGCCTCGCTGCCGCTCGGCCCCATCGGCCTGACGATGCGCACCATCCGCCGCTTCGCCGAGAGCCCCCTCTACCCGTTCCCGCTGCGCGGCTGGCACGCAGGCGCGTGCGAGCCGCACGTGCTCGAGCAGCACCTGCGCCTCGCGTTCGATCGCGCGGCGCTCGCCGAGATGCGCGACCTGTTCGACTGGGCGGCGCAGCGCCGCCTCGGAGGGCGCGAGTCGGACTACGTCGAGCGCTTCGAGGCGATGGACCTGCCGCTGCTCGTCGTGGCCGGCGGCAACGACGACCTGGCGCCGCCGCCCAGCGTTCGCCCCGGCTTCGCCCGCAGCCGCGCGCGCGACAAGACCTACCGCGTGCTGCCGCTCGGGCACATCGACCTGCTCGTCGGCCGCGACGCCCCGCTGATGACGTGGTCGCTCGTGACCGGTTGGCTGCGGGCGCGCGCCGCGTGATCGGCCTGCACGCGTGACAACCGGGCGGCGACGACGGTAGCCTCGGGGTGGTCCGCACGCTGGAGGGTTGTGTCGATGACCTGGGGGAGCAAAAGCGCACGGGCGCTCTTCGTGGCGGTGGTGTCGATCTCGACGGGGTGCACGGGCTTGCTCGGCGAGTTCTCGGTGAGCGATGGCGGCACCGGTTCCGACGCGACGTCGGACGCCGCGGCGGACCGCACGACCGGTCCGACCGACGACGGGGGATCCGGCGACGACGGGCCGACCACCGGCGATGGCGGCGACGACGGGGCCGCGGCAGAAGGAGGCGACGCGGGCTCGGGCCAGGACAGCGGCGGTTGTCCCACGGGACAGCTCGCGTGCAATGGCACGTGCGTTACCGAGGACGTGCACAACTGCGGCTCCTGCGGCAAGGACTGCACGAGTCTCGTGCACGTGGTGCCGGGCAGCGCCACCTGCACCGGCGGGAGCTGCACCTATCAGTGCGCCGCGGGCTTCGGAGACTGCAGCGACGCCGGGAGCGGCTGCACGACGAACGTCACGCAGCAGGGCAACTGCGGCATGTGCGGCGTCACGTGCTCGGGCAACGAGCCCGTGTGCGTCACCGGTGACGCGGGCGCCGCGTCGTGCGGCACCGGGTGCTCTCCGCCCACGCCGACGCTCTGCAACGGATCGTGTGTCGACACGACGAGCGATCCGCAGAACTGCGCCCTGTGCAACGACGTGTGCACGACGTCGATCGCGAACGCGCATGCGACGTGCGTCAACAGCGCCTGCGGCTTCGCCTGCGATGCGACCTACACCTCGTGCGCCGGGGGCTGCTGGAACACGCAGACGGACGTCGCCCACTGCGGGTCGTCGTGCGGCGCGTGCCCCAGCAAGACCAACGAGACGGTGACGTGCAGCAGCGGAAGCTGCACCTACGCATGCGTGTCGGGCACCACCAGCTGCAATGGCAGCTGTGTCGACCTGCAGACGGATCCGAGCAACTGCGGCGCCTGCGGGCACGGCTGCCTGGGCGGCGCGTGCTCGGCCGGGCTGTGCCAGCCGGTCACGATCGCTCCGCAGCTATCGGGCAAGGGGACGGGATGGTCGCTGACGGTCGACGGCAGCGCCAGCGGCAACGTGTACTACACGGCCTTCCTCTCGGGCGGGGCCAGCACGATGTTCTCGTGCCCGAAATCGGGTTGCACGACGCCCACGACGCTGACGGCCGCGTTGAACAGCCCGGACGGGATCGCGTGGGATTCGGCCACCGGCGAGATCTTCGTAGCCGACACGTACAACGGCGCGGTCGAGGCGTGGTCGACGACCGGGGCGAAGCTGGCGAGCCTGTCCCAGTCGAATCCGACGTCGATCGCCGTCGACGTCGGCTACGTCTACTGGGGCACCGGGACGTCGATCGTACGCGCAGGAAAGGACTTCTCGGCTCCGACGACGATCGCCTCGGGGCTGTCGTCCGGCGTGTACACGCTCACGTCGGATTACGCGAGCGGGTGGGTCTTCGGCGGCGTCACCGGTTCGACGGGCTCGATCGCCGCTGCGCCCATCTCCGGCAGCGGGGCCAGCCTGCTGGCGAGCAACCAGGTGTATCCGCAGGACGTGGCGACGCAGAACGGCACCGTGTACTGGATCACACAGGGCAGCGGCGGCGGGGCCAACGCCGGCGTGTACGCGTGCGCCGAGGGCGGCTGCTCGATGTCCCCGACGACCGTGGTCGGCTCGCTGACGCAAGGGGTCTGCGTCTTCACGACGTCGAGTTACCTCTACTACGTGGCCAACGGCGACTTCTATCGCTGCCCGATCGGCGGCGCGTGCTCCAGCCCGACCTTGCTGGCCATGAACATCTACCCGCTGCAGGCCGGGGCGTGTGCGCAGGACTCGACGAGCTTCTACTTCTTGCAGACCACGAACGCGGTGCTGCGCCTGGCCAAGTGAACGCCGACGGCGCGGTCAGGGCGCCGTTTGCGTCGTCGACCACCCGAGCAGGAGCGCGCCGACGAGCGGCGCGCCGGTCGCGAGCGACCGCAGGGCCACCTGCGCGAGCCCCGATCCCAGGCCCACGAACGCGACGTGGGCCACCGAAAGGAGCGCGTCGACGGTCGCGAGGCCCGTCGCCGTCAGCAGGCGCGAGCGCTTCGGTCGCATGGCCGTCCGGACGAGGACGAGCAAGAGCAGCGCGTCGAACGCCGTCCAGAGCAGCAGCTCGCCCCGCGGGAAGCCGAGCAGCGACCCGTGGCCTGCGACCGCCAGCCAGAGCAGCGCGACGGTCCACGCCGGCAGCGGGACGGCGAGGGTCCACGGCAGACCGCTCGGGTGCCGCGCGAACGAGCGGGCGGCGAACCCCACCAGCGAGCCGCTCGCGAACGCGCGAAGCGAGTCGACGACGGCGACGGCCGCGGGCTGCGAGCGAGGGTGCACGAGCCACACCGGCTCCCACGCGTGCGCTCGCATCCGCTCGCGGAACGCGCGCAGCCCGGCGAAGTCGAACAGCGGGCGCGAGAGCCATCGCGCGACCCGCAGCGGCCAGGCGACCGGGCCGGCGAGGGGCGTCAACCCGAGCGTCACGTGAGCGCTGTCGGCGACGTCTTCCATCAGGGCGCGGATCAGCGTCTCGGTCGTCCCGTTGGGGGCGCTCGGATCGCGAAACACGTCTTCGACGAGCCACCCTCGCCGGCGGTAGATGGGCACCGCCGAGAGGAACGCGACGACGCGCCCGTCCCGCTCGGCGACGAGGTAGCGGTGCTCCTCGGGGTGGTGGAACGGCTCGACCGCGACGAGGAAGGCCATCGGCTCGATGTGCCGGGAGCGCAGCCACGCCTCGGCCAGCGCTTCGACGGCGCACCTCAGCGGCGCTCCCGGCGTCAGCTCGTCGACGCCTGCGCGGCGCACGCGGACGCCCTTCGCGCGCGCGCGGCGCAGCTGCTCGCGCAGGCTCTTGCGCAGCGGCAGGTCCTCCAGCCACTGGCGAGGGCGAAAGACCGGCTGCTCGCCGATGAGCAGGCGGGACATGCCGGCGACGTCCGGCGACTCGGTCGCGAAGAAGCACGCGCGGCGGCCGTGCGCCTTCGCGGCGGCGACGAACCGCGCCGCAGCCCGCGCGCGCTCGCCGTCGTCGGCGTCGGGCGCGAGCAGAGGCGCCCCCGCGGCCACCCACGCGCTCGAGGTGTCGACGTAGGCGACGCAGGCCCCGGTCCCCTCCGGCGGTCTACGGTCGAACCAGTGGCGCATTCCCGACTCGAGCGCGAGGAAGGACATCGCGTCGGCGCCGCGCTCGCGTAGCAACGTCAGGATGCCGGCGTGCCGACCGGTGTCGACCATGGGCGAGGCGACTTGTAGCTCGGCGGAAAGAGCGAGGCGAACACCACGCTCGTCGATCCTTCATGGACACGTCACGGGGTCCGGCCCTCCGTCCCACGGCGTCCCGAGCGTCAGCGCCACCGACTGCGTGACCTGGTACGCGTTCGCGGCATACGAGAGCTGGTCGGCGGGCGGCACGAAGACCGTGCCCCCGTCGATCGCGAGCGAGTACATGCCGCCGGGCGGGAAGCTCGCGTCGACGCCGAAGTCGTCGAGCACGGCGACCGTGTAGTACGGCCCCTTGCCGAAGACGAAGCCGACGGCGGTGGCGGTGTTGGCCCCGTCGACCTTGCCGCAGGGGTTCGTGGCCGCGCCGAAGAGGTACGTGCCCGCGTCGCTCAACGTGCTCGTGTTCACCGCGACGGCGCTGACCGGCCCCTGGCCGTTGCCGGCCGGCTGCACGTTCGGGTCGCGCGAGACGGTGACCGTGAGCTTGCGCAACGCCACGAGGTCGAGCGACAGGCCACGGGCCTGGCCGGCCGCGAGGGGCACCGGACGCAGCGCCGCCTGGCCGATGCCGTGCTTCAGCTCGTACCCGCCCAGCCACCAGCCGGCCTGGATGCCACCGTGGATCGTCGACGGATCGTCGATGAAGACGGCGCGCACGTAGACGGTGGTCGCCGGCAGGCCGTCGAAGCGCACCTGCGGGATGGGTTGCCGCAGGTCGAGCAGCGCGATGCCGCCGTCGGCGGCGCCGCCGTCGAGGGCGGGGAGGATGACGGGCCCGGCGAGCGAGGCGTCGCCGCCGTCGTCGTCGGGGTGAGCGTCCGAGAAGACCTGCACGCCGAGCAGGCCGCGACCGTCGAAGGCCGGGTCGTTGAGGAAGGCGATGGCCTCGGGCGTCAGCGACACGCAGAGCGAGGCCCGGGTGGGGTCGCTCGGAGCTTCGCACGCCGAGCCGCCGCCATCGCTCGCGTCGCCGCCGCCGGCGGCGTCGCCGCCACCCCCGCTGCCGTCGTCGCCGCCCGCGCCGTCGGGGCCGGTGGTCACGTCACCGCCGCCATCGCCGCCCGCGACCTTGGCGGCGTCGGAGCCGCCGCACCCGACGAGCACGCGAGCCGCCGACGCGGCGACCGAGATGAGGAGCAACGCCAGTCCGGCACGCTGCATGGCAAGGACCTCCCCGCCAAGGATCGCGCCGCTCGGCGCCCGGAGCAACGGGCGGGCCGGTTACTCCGCCGCGCTCGCCTTCTTCTTCGGGCCGCTCTTCTCGCCCGATTGCTCGCTCTTCATGCGGGCGAGCTCGTCTTCGAGCTTGCGGACGGTGCGGCGAAGGTCCTTGACCTCGCCCTCGGTGGCGAGCGCCATCGACTTGGCGATGTTCTCGACCTGCTCCCTGGCGAACGCCTGCGCCTTTCCGGGGGCGCTCATGGCCGCCATGACCGCCTTCATCACCCGCTCGTCCTGCATCAACTTGACGACGCGCGGGTCGCTCATCAGCTTCATGCCCTGCTTCATCAGGGTCTTCTTCAAGGTGCTCATCGAGGGTGACGGGGGTGTACGCCGCGCCGCGGCGACGCGCAACTCCAGGCCTACTGATCCGGCGCGTCGGTGGAAGCGTCCGCGACGGCACCGGCGTCGGCGCCCGCGTCCGCGTCCGCGTCGGCGTCCGCGTCCGCGTCCGCGTCGGCGTCCGCGTCCGCGTCCGCGTCGGCGTCCGCGTCCGCGTCCGCGTCCGCGTCCGCGTCGACGCGCGCGCCCGCTTCGGGCTCGCCTGCGTCCGGCGGGCACGCCCAGCCCGCGTCGATGCACGCGAGGTACCGGCACCCCACGCTCGGGCCCGCGATGCAGTACTCGACGCCGTGGCACTCGTTGCCCGGCGCGCACGCCTGCGGCGGGCTCGCGTCGCCCTCCTCCTCGAGCAGCGGCGGCAGCGGCGTCGACTGGTTGCACGCCGCGGCCGCGGCGGTGACCGCGGCGGCCACGACGAGCAGCACCGAGACGGCGGAGGTGCGCATGCGTTCGGCTCAGCCTTTCTTCCGGGGCGAAGGTGGACGGCAACGGGTCGATGACGTCGGCCGCGTTCACCTCGTTCTACCCGAACTTCATCGAGAGCGCCCTCGAGCGCCGCGTGGGCGACATCGTCGACCGGTGCCGCGTCGATGCCGCTCGGCTCGGGGCTGTCGATCCTGCGCACGATGACCGCGCGCACGAAGGTTGCGCACACCGCCCCGTTGCTTGCTCGCGGGGAAGGGGCGTCCGGTGGCGACCATGGCGCTCGTGCGCTCGCCCGAGGGCGGCGCGGCCCAGGCGTCGCCGGCCGCGACCGCGTTCGCGGACGACGCGGGTGCGGGCAGCCGCGCGGCGGAGGCGTCCGCGTGGGGCGTGGGGTAGGGCAGGTCGCCGCGGGGCGGGCTTTCGGGCGCGGCGGATGGGGATGCGGCGCGGCTGGACGCGCTCGCGTGGCCGGCGAGGGCGGTCGCGACGCGGCCGAGGGCCCTCACCGGACGCGCGAGCGCGGTCGTTGCGCCGGGCGAAGGCAGCGCGCGGTGGACGAGGGTGGTCGTGCGTCGCGCGATCCGGGGGATGATTGTGGCCGCAGCGGCCGAGCAGGGCTCGATCGTCGTCCGAACACGGGCATGGGCCCTCGAGCAGGGGTTCGACCACGCCCGAACGCCGGTACGGACGGGCCACGCGGTGCTCGATCGCGATCGAACCGCGGTATGGACACCGCCGAGTGGCGCGCGATCGCGATCGAACGCGGGTATGGACGCCGCCAAGCAGCGCGCGATCGCGATCGAACCCGGGTACGAACACCGCCACGTGGTGCTCGATCGCGATCGAACCGCGGTATGGACACCGCCAAGTGGCGCTCGATCGCGCTCGAACCAGGGTATGCACGCCGCGAGCGGTGCTCGATTGCATCCAGCGTGCGCATGGAGGCCGTCGAACCGCGTTCGAGCGCGATCGAACCCGGGTACGACGCCGTCGAGCAGCCGGTCGGGTCAGTCCTTCGAGTCGCCGCGCGCGAAGATCGACGCCACGTAGTTGAGCACGTCGGTCGCGCTCACCTCGTTGTAGCCGAAGTTCTTGATGAGGCGCGCCTTGATGATGTCGATCTTCTCCTGCGTGTCCTTGTCGACCACCGCGGAGACGAGGGTCTTGAGCTTGATCGAGTCCTTCTGGTCCTCGAAGAGCTTGAGCTCGAGCGCGCGGCGCAGCCGGTCGTTCGTGTTCCACTCGAACTTCTTGCCCTCGACCGCGAGCGCGCCGATGAAGTTCATGATCTCGCGGCGGAAGTCGTCCTTGCGGTTCTCCGGGATGTCGATCTTCTCCTCGATCGACCGCATCAGCCGCTCGTCCGGATCCTCGTCCTGGCCGGTGTAGCGGTTCTTGACGCGCTCCTTGAGCGTGTAGGCCTTGATGTTGTCGATGTAGTTCGCGGCCACCTTGGCGATCGCGTCCTCGTCGGCGCTGATCGCGCGCTGGACCTCGTTCTTCACGATCTCCTCGTACTCGCGCTTCACCATGCCGATGATCTCGGCGAAGCGCTTTCGCATCTCCTCGTTCGTGATGAGCGAGTGGTGCCGCAGGCCCTTCTCGAGCTCGTTGAGCACCATGAAGGGGTTGATGGTGCCCTCGCCGCTCTCGTTGACGAGCGCGTTGGAGATCTTGTCCTGCACGTAGCGCGGGCTGATGCCCTCCATCCCCTCGCGCTTGCTCTCCTTGCGCAGCTCCTTGACGGTGTCCTGCGTGTACCCGGGCAGCACCTTGCCGTCGTAGAGCTTCATCTTCTGCACGAGCGACAGGTTGTGCTTCTTCGGGTCCTCGAGGCGCGTGAGCGCGGCCCACATCGCGGCCACTTCGAGCGTGTGCGGGGCGATGTGCTTGCCCTTGATCTTGTGACCGTTGAAGTCCTTCTCGTAGATGCGGATCTCCTCGGTCAGCTTGGTGATGTAGGGAATGTCGATCTTGATGGTGCGGTCGCGCAGCGCCTCCATGAACTCGTTGTTCAGGAGCTTCTTGTACTCGGCCTCGTTGGTGTGGCCGATGATGACCTCGTCGATGTCGGTCTGCGCGAACTTCTTCGGCTTGATCTTGTGCTCCTGCGTCGCGCCGAGCAGATCGTAGAGGAACGCGACGTCGAGCTTGAGGATCTCGATGAACTCGAGGATGCCGCGGTTGGCGATGTTGAACTCGCCGTCGAAGTTGAACGCGCGCGGGTCCGAGTCCGACCCGTACTCGGCGATCTTGCGGTAGTTGATGTCGCCGGTGAGCTCCGTCGAGTCCTGGTTCTTCTCGTCCTTGGGCTGGAAGGTGCCGACGCCGACGCGGTCCTTCTCGCTGAGGACCAGGCGCCGCACGCGCACGTGCTTCTGGACCATCTTGGCCCAGTCGCCCTCGTACTTCTGCATCAGGGCCTTGAAGATGAAGCGGCTGGCCGGATCGACGTCGCCCTCGACGCGCACCTTGAACTTGTCGTTCGACAGCCCAAGCTCCTCGATGGCCTTGGCGCGCCACTCGGGCGGGATGAGGCGCAGCGGCTCCTCGTTCATCGGGCTGGGGAAGCGATCGGAGTCGTTGTTGGCGATGCCGGTGCCGGCCAGGCCCACCCACTCGAACGTGTAGAGCGCGCCGTCGGGCGAGCGCGAGTACTGCTCGAGACCCTGCTTGAGCAGGCGCGCGATCGTGCTCTTGGAGGACCCGACCGGCCCGTGCAGCAGGATGACGCGCTTCTCCGGACCGTAGCCCTCGGAGGCGGCCTTGAGCACGTGCACCAGGCGCATCAGCGGGATGTCGAGGCCGAAGATGGCGTTGGCCCCGCCGTTGTGCTCGTCCTTGAAGAAGTTGTAGCGAACGAGCTTCTTCTTGTTGTCGATGTACTCCTCGGTCCCGTAGCTGATGATCATGTCGTAGAGCCGCTGGTACGCGTTGCGCGTGACCTGCGGCTTGGCGCGCACGATCCCGAGGTAGTCGTCGAAACCGCCTTCCCAGTGAAGCTCGCGATACAGCTTGAAATCCTGCATCGCGGCAATGCGGTCGGTCATGCTGGTCGGGCGGGCTTCGGCCATCGGGTCCTCGAGGGTGTGATCCTGGGATCACCATACCATCGACCCCGGGGGGCGAAAGTGCGCGTCGGCGGGGCCGAAGCCCACCCGCACCCAGCGGGGGAGCGACAGCCCGTCCCGCACGCGCTCGGCCGAGCGGGACAGCGTGTCCTGGCCGTGCGCCCGGGCGCGCAAAAGCGCGAGCGGGCGAGGCGAAAAGGACGTAGCCTGAGTCTTGCAGCTCTGGCAGTCCGCGAGGTACCCCATGACGTCCCGCATCGTCGGCTTCGCTGCGGTCGTGGTCGCCGCCCTGTCCCTTCCGTTGGTGACCGGGTGCGCCGAGGAGGAGTACGACCAGGACGTCGCGTACCCGCAACCCATCGGGTACACGGCGCCGTCGACGGGGCCCGCCACCCTCTCCGCGCAGGTCGCGGCCAGCGATCCGGCGACGGCGCCCGGTGCGCAGCCGGAGCAGGCGCCCGCGCCGTACCCCGAGGGCGCCCAGCCGAGCGACGTCGTCGTGGGCGATGCCGACGGCGAGGGCTTCGCCGAGGGCGACGGCGCCGCGGCCGCCGCCGCCGGAGCCGACGGCCAGTACGCCGACACCGATCCGTCGGCGCTGACCGACTTCCGGTCGACGCTCGATCCGTACGGCAGCTGGGTGGACGACCCGACCTACGGCACGGTCTGGGTGCCGTCGTCCTCGGTCGTCGGGTCGAATTTCACGCCCTACGTGAGCGCCGGGCACTGGGACTACGACGACGACGATTACACGTGGGTGAGCGACTACGACTGGGGCTGGGCCCCCTTCCACTACGGGCGCTGGGTGTGGACGGGCGGTTACGGCTGGGAGTGGATTCCCGGTCGCGACTACGCGGGCGCGTGGGTCACCTGGCGCTACGGCTGGGGCGACTGGGGATACGTCGGCTGGGCGCCCCTCGGTCCGACGTGGTGCTGGCGCGACGGATACGCGGTCGGCCTCGGGTTCGTGCCCGCCGCGCCGTACGCCTTCGTGGGCACCGGCGAGCTGTTCTCGCCCTCCGTCGGCTCGCGCGTCGTGGCGGGCGCGCAGGCGGCGGCCATCGGCGCGCACACGCGTCCGTACGTGCCGGCCTCGCCGGGCGTCGGCGGGCGCGTCGGGGCCACCCCGCGGGTGGGCGGCCCGCCGCCGTCGATGCTGCACATCCCGGCGTCGGCGGTCGCGCACGCGGGCACGACCGCCCGCGGGGTGATGCAGGCACGCGCCTTCGCCCACCCGGCGACGGCGATGGCGATGGGGGCGCACGCGCCGCAGGCCTACGCGGCCTCGCGCCTGGGCCGCGGGTTCGGGCGCGCCACGGCACCGGCGTACGGGGCGCCCGCGCCGTCGCACTTCGGCGGCAAGCTCGGGTCCGGCTTCCGCGCCGGACCCGCGTCTTCGTTCCGCGCCTACTCGGGGTCGACGTTCTCGCGCTCGCCGTACTCGATGGGGTCGCGTCCGTATGCGGGCGCCGCGTCGCGGCCGTACTCCGGCGGCGCCGGGCGGGCGTACTCGGGCGGCGGGTTCTCGCGTTCGCCTGGCTTCCGCTCGTACGGTTCGTACGGCGGATTCCACGGCTACGGCGGGCACCCCGTCGCGCCGAGTGGCGGATCGCATCACAGCAGTGGATACTCGGAGGGCTATGGTGGTTTCCACCGCGGTGGCGGGTTCCGGGGCGGCGGCTTCCACGGAGGCGGCTTCGGGGGCTTCCACGGCGGCGGCGGTGGTGGCCACGGCGGCGGGCACCGCTGACGGCAGCGGGCGCGCGGCGCCTCTCTTCGGAGCACGTCATCAGGAGGGACGATACATGGCGGCTTTCTCGGCTTGGGCTCGACGCGGGACGATGGCCTTTGCGCTGGCGGCGGCGGCGCTGGCGGCCGGCTGCAGCTCCGAGGCGGGCGGCAGCGTCGCGGGCACCCCGGGGTACGCCGGCGGCGGCGCGTCGTCGGGCGGCTCCTCGAGCAGCGGCGGCAGCGGCGGCAGCGCCGGCACGGGCAGCGGCCAGCCGATGCTCGTCGACGTCGATCCGAACCGCACGATGACGGCGAACCCCGGCGACGGCGTGGGCGTGTTCACCGAGTACCAGACGGGCGGGCACTGGCACGTGTGGTGGACGTGCGACACGAACAAGACGTCGCTCGGCTGCGGCTTCGAGGTGTCGGTGAGCGTCCTGAGCGGCACGATCGCCAATCTCGCCGGCCAGGGCCTCGGGCAGGACGACCGGCTGACGCAGCCGGGCACGCAGATGATCGAGGCCAAGACGACGACGACGACGAGCGTCGACGGGGTGACGTTCGACACCCCGCTCGATCCGAACGGCGACGTGCCCGTCATCACGCTCGACGTGAAGCTCGACGGGCAGGAGAACGGCCAGTACCTGTTCTTCGTGCAGGACGGCAAGATCAACGGCGGCTTCACCGGCACGCTGACCGATCCGTTGATGCTCGAGCCTTCGGCGCCGTAGGCGAGTGGTGTCGTTCGACACCACTCAGCGCGAGGCGCGTGATCGAGGCTCGCGAGCGTCTCCGTGAGCGTGACGCGGAGGGCCGCCATCGGCTTCGGCGCCAATGTCGGCGATCGGCTGGCGACGATGCGGAGCGCGCTGCACGCGCTCGGGGAGGTGGTGCGCGTGGAGGCGACCTCGCACGTGTACGCGACCGCGCCGGTGGGGCCGCCGCAGCCGGAGTTTCTCAATGCGGCGGCGCTCGTGCGGTTCGAGGGGGATCCGGAGGCGCTGCTCGATGCGTTGCTCGCCATCGAGGCGCGCCTCGGGCGCGTGCGTCGCGAGCGCTGGGGACCGCGGGTCATCGACCTGGACGTGCTGTGGATCGAGGGCGTCGTCCTCCAGAGCCCGCGCCTCGTCGTGCCGCATCCTCACCTGAAGGAGCGCGCGTTCGCGGTGAAGCCGCTGCTCGACGTGGCGCCGGACGCGACCGACCCGCGGACAGGCGAACGATACGTCGTGCCCGAGGGCGAGGTGCGCGATACGAGCGAGGTGCTTTGGTCGCGCGTCCTGGATTGGTGACCGGCCACGAGATGCCATTCGGACGGCGGGGTCCATGTAACATCACATGACATGACATCGGCCTTCCTCTGAGAACGCAGCCGTTCCGCGGCGCTCCGCCCCTGACTACTCCTCGGTGCGGACGAGCGATTCGAGCATCGCCTCGAGCTCGGGCTCTTCGGCGCCCTCGGCGACGCAGGCGAGGGTGATGCGCAGCTGCGGCTCGGCGCAGGCGTCGGCGGCGATGCGCAGGCGGGCGCGCGCGTCCGGATCGTCGCCGGCCGCGAGGGCGACGGCGGCGCCGGCACGCGTGGCGGCGGGGGTGCTCGGGTCGTCGAGCAGGTCCCAGAGGCGATCGCGCTCGAGGGTCGCCTCGCGGTAGTCGCGTACGTCAGTGAGGTGCCGCAGCTCGTGCAGCCAGCGCTCGACGGGGCGGCCGCCGGGCGCGACGAGCGCGGCGACGCTCTCGACGGCGTGCCCGCGTGCGAACGCCTCGCGGGCCTCCTCGATGCGGCGCACGAGCGCGTCGCGCCACTCGAGCTGCACCGCCGAGCGGCCCATCGTCAGCCGGACCTGCTCTCCCGAGCGCAGCTGCAGAACCGCGTCCGGTCCGTCCACGGTCGTCTCTGCGAGCGCCGAATAGGGTACGAACCGCTGCTCGCCGAGCCTGCGCACGAGCACACCGTCGCTACCGATGTCCACGCGCGCGAGCAGCCGCCGCGGCACCAGCGTGAATGCGATTGTCCCCCCGAGCAGCACGAGCAGCCCGAGCGGGCTTACCGCCGATTCGTGGGACAAGGCTCCGGCGAGTGCGCCCAGCGCTCCGAACGTGACGACCTGGGAGAGCAGCATCCAACGCAGTCCTCGCCGGCCTCCCACGTAGGCGCGGAAGGTCGCGATGGATTGGCCGATTCCGAAGCCGAGCGCGGTGAGCAGCGCTTGCGCCGCGTCGTCGTCCTCGAGTCTCACGTCGAAGGTCCACCAGCGCACGATGCGCACCACGGGCTGCTCGAACGACACCAGGTACGCACCCCGGATGCGGCGCCGAGCGGCGATCGAGACACCGTCGAGCGAGAGGCCCGCCGCGTCGGCTCGAACGATGCCATGGCGGCGCACCCTGTATGCCTTCGCGGCGAATGCCAGGACGAGCACGATCGCCAGCCCGATCTCGACCAGGAACGCCCACGGCGGTACGCCGATGTGCTTCAGCGTCAGCGCGACGCCGAGCAGGACGAATGCCCCCGCCAGCAGCCACCCCCGGCGCCGGACGACTTCGCCCGGCGCCTGGAAGCGCCGGTTCACAGCCCGAAGGCGCGCAGCTTCTTGTGCAACCCCTCGCGGGTGATGCCGAGCGCCCTGGCGGCCGCCGTCTTGTTGTTGTCGTGCTCGCGCAGCGCCTCGATGAGCAGCCAGCGCTCGAGCTGGTCCATCATCTCCTTGAGCGTGCCCTTGGTGGGCTTGACGCGGTCGACCACGCCCTCGATCTGGCGGATGCGCGGCGACAAGAGCTCCGGCGTCACGAACGCGCCCGGCTCGGTCTGGATGACCAGGCGCTGCACCTCGTTCTGGAGCTCGCGCACGTTACCCGGCCAGTCGTAGGCCTGGAGGAGCTCCATCGCCTGCTGCGAGTAGCCGGCGGCGGGCTTTCCGAGCTCCGCGCCGTAGCGCTTGATGAAGTGCTCGGCCAGGAGCGGGATGTCCTCGCGTCGCTCGCGGAGCGGAGGCACGCGGATGGGGAAGACCTTGAGGCGGTAGTACAGGTCCTCGCGGAAGCGCCCCTCGGCGACCTCCTTCTCGAGGTTGCGGTTGGTCGCCGCCACGATGCGGACGTTGACGCGCTTCTCCTGCGTCGCGCCGATGGCGCGGATCTCCCCCTCCTGCAGGACGCGCAGCAGCTTCGACTGCAGCGACAGCGGCATCTCCGTCACCTCGTCGAGGAACAAGGTCCCGCCGTCGGCGATCTCGAAGAGCCCCTTCTTGTCCTCGTGCGCGCCGGTGAAGCTGCCCTTCTTGTGGCCGAAGAGCTCACTCTCGAGCAGGCTCTCGGGCATCGCGGCGCAGTTCTGGCTGACGAACAGCTTGTCGCGCCGCCGCGAGCGGTAGTGCACCGCCGCCGCGATGAGCTCCTTGCCGACGCCCGTCTCGCCCTCGATGAGCACCGTCACGCGCGTGTCGACGACCTTGCCGAGCTGATCGAAGAGCGTGCGCATCGCCGGCGACGCGCCGATGATCTCCTGCTCGCCCTTGCCGACGCGCCGCGACTCCTCGCGCGTCTTGAGGAACGTGTTCTCCTTCTTGAGGCGCTCCTCGGCCGCGCGCAGCCGCTGCACCAGGCGCGCGTTGGCCACCGCGAGCGACGCGTGGTGCGCGAGCACGGCGCTGACGTCGAGGTCGGCGCTCGTGAACACGCCCGTGCTCTCGCGGTTGTCCATCTGCAGGACGCCGAGGATCTCCTCGCCCTTCCACAGCGGCACCCCGAGCACGCTGCGGATCTGCGCGCCCATCAGCGACTCGGTCTGCCCGACCTCGCGCGGCGCGTCGGCGGCGATGACCGCGGCGCGCTCGCTGACCACCTTGCGGAAGACGCTGCGCGTGACCGGGATCGGGTGCGTGGCCGGCCCCTGCTGCCCTCGCACGCGCGTGACGATGGGGACGTAGCCGGCCGCGCCGCCGCGCGGGGCCTCCTCGTCGTCGTCGCGCAGGATGACCGTCACGTGCGTCGATCCGGGCACGAGCGCGAACGCCGCGTCGCAGATGGCGACCAGCACGTCGTTCATGTCGTCGGCCGCGCCGATGCGCTTCTGCGCCTCGTAGAGCGCGCGGAGCCGCCCGGTGTCGCGCTCGACCGTCGACTCGGCCCGCCCGAGCTCCTCGATCTTGCGCACCGCCAGCACGCGCGCGTCGTCGGCGTCGTCGGCGATCGTCACCGCCAGGCGCACGACGCGCTCGCCGCTGCCGAGCTCCACCAGGTCGCCCGCCTCGAGCGGCGCCTCGCGCCCGTTGCCGTCGTCGAGCGCGATGCGCTGCCCGCTGCGCACGATGGCCGTGCCGTTGGTCGACCGCAGGTCGCGCAGCACGTACCGCTCCCCGCCGAACACGATGCGCGCGTGCTCGCCCGAGACGAGATCGTCGGGCAGCACCAGATCGTTGTCGGCCGACCGCCCGAGGCGGACCACGTCGGCCGACGACTCGTGGCGCCCCCCCCGGGCGAGACCCTGCGTGACGTCCAGCCGGATCATCGCCTCAGAGCATACACCGCGGGCCCGCGTCGGGACGGGCGGTCGCGCGAAGCGTCACGGGGCCGCGCGCGCCCGCAGCCGCAGCGCGATCTTCACGACCGAGTCGTCGGCCATGAGGACGTTCTTGTCGCCGGCCAGCTTGTCGGCCTTGACGATCTTGTCGAGCGCGTCGGCGGTGGCCACGTCGCCCTTGGGGGCCAGCTCGTCGATCGCCTCGACGAGCGCCAGGCGCGCGCTCGCGTCCTTGACCTTGTCGACGCGCTTGAGCAGATCCGCGCGCGTGGCGTCGGCGTTCTTCTCGCCGTAGATGACCGCCATCCACGACGCCTTGATGGCGCGCCAGTTGGCCGTCGTCGGCGACGAGGGGATCGGCTCGTCGAGGATGCCGACGTAGCAGCTCGCGTTGGTGCCGCACTTGTCGAGCGCCTGCGACGCGAAGGTGTACATCGACTTGCTGGCCTTGTAGACGTCGGGCGGCAAATCGCTCTTGGCCTTGTCGAGCGCCGCGCCGACCTCCCCCTTCTTCTCCGGGGGCATGACGTGGATCGCCGCGTCGAGCGTCTGCAGCTTGCTCGCGCCGTCGGGGGCGGCCTTCGTCTCCTTGCAGAGCCAGTCGGTCATCGTCGGGTCGTAGAAGTTCTCCGACGCCTGGGCGAGGGCCGCGCGCGGCTTGAGCGAGCCGAGGAGCTCCACCGACGCGTCCCACTTCAGCTTGTTGTACGCGGCCATGAACGCCGGCTCGACGCGCGCGTCCTCGGGGAACTGCACGAGCGCCTGCGCGAACGCGGTCTTGGTCGTGTCGGTGTCGGCGCCGGGGAGCAGCGCGAGGATCGCGTCGCGCCCCGCGGGCAGCGACATCAGCCCCAGCGTGTCGGCGACGATGGCGAGGTTCGTCTTGTCCTTGAACGCCTCGCCCGCCTTCACGTAGTCCGGGTCGGAGCCGTTGAGCGCCTTGATGAGCTCCGGCTCGGCCTGCGGCGCCATCTTGAGCAGCGCGGTGCGCGTCGTGGCGTTCAGATCGAGCTTGGTCGGCGTGAGCAGCACCAGGACGAGCGGCTTGATCGCCTTCGTGTCCCTCAGCTTGCTGATGACCTGGATCGAGGTGAGCTGCCACCAGTTGATCTGGTCCTTGACCGAGTTGATGTCCTCGGGGTTGACCGGCGCCTTGAGCTTGGCGATCGCCTTGTCGCCGTAGCTCGGGTCGTGCACGGCCACGACGGCGTCGTGCAGCGACTGGTAGAGGCGCTGGCTGGTGGCCTTCGACAGGTGGAAGCTCGAGAAGACGTTCCACAGCTCGTCGATGACCGTCTGATCGAGCTTGACGCCCGCCTTGGCCATGACGCGGATCGACTCGCAGGTGACGCGCGTCTCGTCGTCGGTCTTGCCCTCCTCGAAGTCCTTGAGGGCCTTGGCCAGCGCCGGCTGCGTGCGCGGGTCGTGCGTCTCGGCGAGGAACTTCATCAGGTCCACGCGCGTCAGATCGTCGAGCCCGCCGGCGGTGTACTGCTTGGTCAGCGGATCGATGATGACGTCGAGGAGCGACTTGATCTCCGGCGCGTTGGCGTTGTTGTTCGCCTTCGTCATGTCGTCCTCGTAGAACTGCGTGAGGCGCTTGATGGCGTTGGCGCGCTGCGCGGGGTCGTCGAGGCGCTTGACCCAGGTCTTCGGGTCGTTCTCGTCGTCGCACGCGACGATCGCCGACGCGCCGAGGACCAGGGCCATCGGGGCGGCGACGCTCGCGGCGGCCGACAGAAGACGGAGGCTGACGCAGACCGTACGCGCGGTCTTCATGGCGATTTTCTCCCGTGGTTCACGCAGCGGGCGGACTGTACGAGGCCGCGGGAGCGAGTGTCAACGCAGCGAACCGTGACGGCCGAGCTTGCACGCGAGCTGGAGGCCGCCGCGACGAGGGCTACGAGTCGGTCGTCCGCTCGCCGGAAGCGGCGGCGGCCAGCGCTGCGAGCACCTCCTCGGGGGACATCTCGAGCGCGATCATGCGCTCGACCGCGGCGGCGACGGCCGGGCGCACCGCTTGCGGCGAGGCGTTCATCGCCTCGGCGGCGGAGCAGAGCACGGAGTCGACCAGGTGCTTCGTCGTGGGCTCGCGCCGGCGCGAGCGCGCGGGGGCGGGGGGCGCGGCGGCGGGTCCGGGAGGGGCAGGAGGCACCTCGAGGCCGAGAGACACGAGCGTCTGACCGGCGGCGGCGGCCAGCTCCGCGGCGAGCGCGCGGTCGTGCGGGTGTACGGCGCGCGCGAGCTGCTCCCAGGTGTCGGGGAGAATGATGCCGCCGCGCTGGTAGTAGCGGATGATCGTGCGTCTCGAGCGCCCCATCAGCTCTCCGAGCTTGTCCTGGGTGAGGTGGAGCGCGCGCTGCACGTCCGAAAGGAGCGCAGCGACACTGCGATCGCGGGTGGGGAGCATGCGGCTGCACGCTTGTCACATGGTGGCACTCGGAGCGCAATCGGCTTTGCTGTCCGAGTCACGAACGAGCGTCAGAAAGCGATCTCCCACACGGGTAGGTCACCGAACGAGCATGAAGGGTCACATGCTGATCCTGAGAAGGTCACCTATCGGTACGAGGAAGTGACATGTTTGCGTCGGGGGGTGACCCGCCCTCGTGAGAAGCGCGCGTCCGAGCGTCCGGGGGTGACCCGCCCTCGTGAGAAGCGCGCGTCCGAGCGTCGGCAGGTGACCCGCCCTCGTGAGAAGCGCGCGTCCGAGCGTCGGGGGGTGACCCGCCCGCGTGAGAGACGCGCGCCCGAGCGTCGGGGGGTGACCCGCCCGCGTGAGAGACGCGCGCCCGAGCGCCGGGAGGTGACCCGTCCGCGTGAGAGACGCGCGTCCGAGCGTCGGGGGGTGACCCGTCCGCGTGAGAGACGCGCGTCCGAGCGTCGGGGGGTGACCCGTCCGCGTGAGAGGCGCGCGCCCGAGCGTCGGCAGGTGACCCGTCATCGTGAGGAGCGCGTGAGCGAGCGTCGGCAGGTGACCCGTCCGCGCGAGCAGCGCGCGTCCGAGCGGCGGGAGGGTGTGCGCGAGGGCCGGACGCGCGCGCACGAAGCGCGCGGGCGGGTCGGTTACGCTGCCGGGGATGGCTGCGTCGCTCGAGACCTCGCGCGTTCGAGTGGAACCCCGGCAAGGGCGCGCCGCGCGAGGACACCGACCCCCGAGCTACTCGGTCAGCAGTCGCTCCACCGCCGCGTAGTCCCCCTCCCCCACGCCGCCGGCGCGCACGCAGCGGACGTGGCCCGAGGGGCTGACGAAGACGTGCACCGGAATGGGCGAGGCGGCGTCGAGGCCGAGCGCCGTGAAGAGGGGGCCCTGCTCCCTGGAGGAATCGGCGAGGCGCGGCGAGTCGGGCATCGCCGGGTGCAGCTTGCGGAAGGACGCGATGTCGCCCGCCTCCTCGTCGACCGACACGAACGCGAGGTCGACCGGGTGCCCGGCGGCGGCGAGCTTGCCCTGCCAGCGCACCAGGCGCGGCACCTCCTCGACGCACGGCTTGCACCAGGTGGCCCAGACGTTCACCCAGCGCCAGTGGCCGGGCGTGGGGGCCGCGAGCGGCGGGCCGGCGAGCGCCGGGAGCGCCAGCACCGGGCCCGTGTCGCCCGGGTGGTGGACGTCGCAGAAGCCGGCGGCGGTCGCGCCCGTGTTCTGCTTGACCTTCGCGCCCTCGACGCGCGACGGGCTGGGGGCGGGCGCGTCCTTGCCGCACGCGGAGGACGCGAGGAGAGCCGCGAGGGCGCCGAGCACGCCGAGGGAGGCGGCGGTGCGGCGGCGTGCGTCTACAGCTGGCAGTCGATCCATGCGATGAACGCGCTCCGGTTGATCTGCTCCGCGGTGCAGGCGTCGCCCGCGGCGCTGCGCTTCCAGTGGCAGAACTCCGTGTCGAGCTGGGCGTACTCCTTGCCGAGCCACAGCATCCCCACCTCCTTGTCGAGGTCGGGGTCCTTGAAGCGCTCGCGCAGGTGGTTCATCACCGCCTCGGCGCGCGCCTTGGAGAGCACGCGATTGTGCTCGACGCTCCCCTCGGGCGACGAGCGCGCGACGACGAAGAAGTAGCTGGCGCCGCGCTGGTCGGCGAAGACCTGGTCGATGAGCGAGATCGCGCGCGCGTCGAGCTCGGACTTGTCGAGGTCGAACTGCACGATGCCGCCGCGGTCCTTCATCGGCAGGAAGAGCGCGTTGAAGTCCGGGCCGCTCATCGTCGCGACGTTCCTGGCCTGCACCGGCTGGCAGCCGCGCGACTCGCCGCCCGAGGCCAGGCCGCAGCTGAGGAGCACGCGCCGCAGGATGCGCTTGAGGTCGGGGCTGCAGTAGTTGGCGTCCGAGGCGGCGGCGACGGGCGCGGACTCGCCGGGGCTGGCCTGCGTCTCCTGCAGGCGCGCCGCGGCGGATCGGATCCACACGGCCGTCAGCGTCGCGGGGATCGCCAGCAGCACGACCGCGATCGCGACGCGGGGCACGACGCGGGGCACGTTCACGGGGCACCTCCTTGCGAGCCGGCGGGCCGCGCCGCCAGCGTCCCCTGGTCGTGGCGCCGGAGCATGATGTTCAGCGCGAAGTCGAGGCCGAGGTCGACGTCCTCGTCGCACAGCTTCACGCCGTCGACGAACAGCTGCGGCGTGAGCACGTGTAGGTTGTTGGACACGGCCCAGCGCAGCGACTTGTTGATGCGCGCCTTCGCCTCCGGCGAGCCGACGCACGAGGCGAGCTCGGGGAAGCGCTGCTTGACCATGCGCGCCGCCGCCGACGGGTCGCTCTTGGCCGCGGCGCGGATCTGCTCCTGCGTCTCGAACGCCCACGCGATGACGTCGGGCGCGCGGTCGCCGGCGCACAGCACGGCCTCGCTGACCGTGCACGCGCCCGGGTGCGCGGTCTCGGAGAGCATCCAGTTGCAGCGGGTGTCGAGCGGGAAGAGGACCGCCTTGCGGTCGAGCCGGTCGGCGAAGCCGGAGGCCTGCAGCCGCTGCTCGAAGGCCTTGCACGCGGGGCAGAGCGGGTCGAGCACCTCGAGCGCCGGCACCGCCTTCGGCCCCCCGCCGCCGAGGCGCACCATGATGCCGTACGGATCGTCCTTGTGCACGAGCGCGTCGCACGTGCCGACGAAGCGCGCGTTGTCCGGCGCGAGCGCGAGGTAGAGCACGACCGGCACGACGACGAAGCCGACGCCGAGGCCGAACATCGACGCGAGCAGGCGGTTGGACGCCGGCGTCGCGTCCAGCCCGGGGGAGCGCACCGCGCGACGCCACAGCACGATCGCGCCCGCGAGGCACACCGCGCTCGAGACGTAGATCCCGACGCACAGCTTGCAGAAGGCGCCCACCTTCGTCGCCGAGACGATCGCCATCCCGAGCGACGCCGCCGCCGGCAGCCCGCACGCGAGCGCCAGGAACGCGGTCGCGCGCGGGTCGCGGTCGCGGCGCGTGACCAGCACGTCGAGCGCGTAGAAGAGGAGGAACGCGAAGACCGCCATCGCCGCGAGCGCGATGGGGATGCCGCCCCAGACGCGCGTGCGGAGGACCGACGAGTAGGGGCTCATCATCGCGACCTGGCAGCCCGACTCGCCGGTCGTGTGCCCCAGGCCCGGGATGAACGAGCAGTGCAGCCCGTGGACCTGCCGGTCCAGGTGCTGCACGAAATCGTAGGTCGACACGCCGGCGAAGAGCAGCCCGAGGGCGGCCCCCACGATCACCGCCACGAGCCACGCGCGCGGTCTGCCGAGCCATGCGGGCGCTTTCACGCCCGCATGGTTTCACGGTCGCGCGCGCGGAGCTACCAGTACCAGCCGCCCGCGCCCAGGCCGCCGTACCCGGTTCCGCCGCCGCACGCGAGAGAGCTGAAGTTCCCGGCGCTGTAGCCGCTCGTGTAGCCGCCCCACGTCGGCGAGAAGTACGGGGCCGCGTACCCGGAGCTGTAGGGGACGCAGTTGTAGTACATTCCGGGGAAGCCGAACGCCCCGATCCCGCCCCAGCCGGCGTAGCCCGGCCAGCCCCAGGACGAGACGATCCCGATGGGCACCGCCGTCGTCCCGCCCGCGCCGGCGGCGGGCGCCGCGGCCACGCGGGCGCGCTGGTCGGCGCTCATCGTCGAGGCGAGGCTCTGGCCGGTCGCGATCACCTGCGCGATGTGCGCGGCGACCTTCGAGCGCGCGGCCTCGGGCATCGCCTGGACCACGGCGTCGACGAGCGGCGCCAGGGCCTGGCTGTCGACCTGGCCACGCACGAACTGGTCGGAGAAGGCGCGTTCGAGGCTCCACGTGGTCTCGCCTATGCGCGCCTGGCCGGTCGGCGCGGCCGCCTGCTGGCCGGGTGGCGCTTGCGACGAGTCGTCTGCTCGAGCGGTGCAGCCCAGCGCGACGGCGAGGGCGACTCCAGCGGAGAACGCGACCGACAAGGTTCTCGTGTTCATGACCATTCCTCCCGCCCGAGCGAGGTGCAGCCCACGGGCCAGCGGCCGCGGCCCTGCGTCCGCGCGCACGGCTCGTCGCGTGCTCGCGTGACAGCGGGCACCCGTGTCGCGCCCGAGCTGCGAGCCGCGGGCGATGGCCGCGCTAGCCGATGATCATCGCCTCCGAGAGCAGCTTGCCCTCGCGGAAGCGGCGCAGGTTCCAGCGCTCGAACATCGGGATGCGGCTCCCCTCGGCGACGAGCTGCGCCAGCAGCTTGCCGACGACCGGCGCCATCATGAAGCCGTGCCCCATGAAGCCGCTCGCCTGGTAGAAGTGCTCCACCTCGTCGATCGGGCCGACGATCGGGTTCGCGTCGGGCGTCAGGTCGTAGCAGCCGGCCCACTGCCGCAGCACCTTCACGCGCGAGAGCAGGGGGCACGCGCGCACGAGCGAGCGCGCGTACTTTCCGAGGAAGGCGTGGCTGCTCTGCTGGTCGAGGCCGGGGGCGACGTACTCGTTGCCGATGCCGCCGACGATCTCGCCGCGCGTCGACTGCGAGAAGTAGAGGCCATCGGACAGGTCGGCGACGAGCGGCTTGAGCCACGGCTTGAGCGGCTCGGTCGAGCAGATCTCGTGGCGGTGCGGCCGGTTGGGCAGCTCGACGCCGAGCAGCCGCGCGATCTCGGGCGACCACGCGCCGGCGGCGTTGACGACCTTGTTCGTGCGGATGGTCACCGTCTCGTCGCCGCCGCCCTGGCCGGGCGGGCCGCAGCGGCGAAGGCGCACCCCCTCGATGCGCTTGCCGCTCGTCTCGAAGCCGACCACCTCGTGCCAGGTCGCCACCTCGACGCCTAGCTTTCGCGCCCCCTGCGCGTAGCCCCACACGAACGGCCACGGGAAGACGACCCCGTCGTCGCCGTTGTAGCTGGCCGCCTCGACGCCGCTCGCGTCGAGCTCGGGCACGATGCGCTGCGCCTCCTTCGCCGTCAGCATGCGCGTCGACAGCCCGCAGTCGTTCTGCAGCGCGACGCTCTTCTCGAGCTTCTCCCGGATGGCCGGCGTGCGCGCGAGGAAGAGGTATCCGCCCTGGCGGAACCAGACGTTGATCTTCATCTTCGTGGCGAACTCGCGGACGCACCGGATGCTCTCCTGCATCAGCCGCACGTTCGCCTCGCTCGACCACTGCGCGCGCACGCCGCCGCCGTTGCGGCCGCTCGAGCCGCCGCAGAGGTAGCTCTTGTCGACGACCGTCACGTCGGTCATGCCGCGCTCGGCGAGGTTGTACGCGACCGCCAGCCCCATGATGCCGCCCCCGATGACGACGACGTCGGCCCGATCGCGCATGGCGCGGAACCTAGCAGAGCGACATACGCCGGTCACCGAACCGGCCGCTTCACCCGACGGGGTGGATTGAACAGGAAGGCGGGAAGGGTTGGAGGTGAAGCGGCTCCCACCCAAACCTTCCCGCCTTCCCGCCTTCCTGTGATCTCCAACCACCACCGTTCAGGTAGGCCGTGCCAGAGCCTCGACGACGGCCGCGTGCAGTCGCCCGTTGGTGCAGACGAGGCCGCGGCGGTTCTCGATCTCGGGGCTCGCGTAGTCGAACGGCGCGCCCTCCCCCTCGGTGCACGCGCCGCCGGCGGCGCGCACGAGCGCGTCGGTCGCGCACGCGTCCCAGCGCATGCCGGCGCGGCCCGGCTGCAGGTAGACGTCGGCCCGGCCGGTGGCGACGAGCACGCCCTTGAGGCCCGAGCTGCCGTGCGGCACCGCCGGCGCCGCGCCGAGCGACGCGACCAGGCCGGCCAGCCGCGGCGACGTGCGCGATCGCGACACGACGACCGTCGCCCCCTCGAGCGTCGCGCGATCGGTCACGTGGATCGGGGTGCGCGCCCCGTCTTCATTCACCTCCCACGCCCCCTCGCCGACGACGCCGACGAAGGCGCGCTTCCACGCCGGCGCCACGATGACCCCCAGCGTCGCGCGCCCGCGCTCGGCCAGCCCCAGCATCACGGCGAACTCGCCGTTTCGCGCCACGAACTCGCGCGTGCCGTCGAGCGGGTCGACGAACCACGCCGCCTCGGCCCCGGCGAAGCCCGCGTACGCCGACGGGTCGCTCTCCTCGGCCACGACGGGCACGCCGGGGAAGGCGCGCGCGAGCCGGTCGCAGAGCAGGGCGTTTGCCTCGCGGTCGGCGCGCGTCACCGGGTCGTCCTTGGCCTTGTAGTCGACGTCGAACGGCGTCGCGTACACGCGCAGGATGAGCTCCGACGCCTCGCGCGCCGCCGCCAGCGCCACCTCGGTCGCCCGGGCGCGGTCGACGGCCGTCACGGCTCGATCCCCACCGATTGCAGCGCGCGCGGGATGCGCATCAGGTCCTCGTCGCGCAGGTAGATGGGACCGATGCCCACCTCGCGCACGACGTCCTCGAGCTGCTCGACCGAGCGCGGTCCGAGCACGGCGCTGCCGACGAGGTTGTTCGACAGCACGTAGCGCACGGCGGCCGCTCGCATCGTGCGCACCTCGCCGTGCACCAGGAAGCGCATCGACGCGAGCTGCTCGACGCGTCGCTCGAGCTCGAGCTTCGTCCACCGGTCCGCGCGGTGGTCGCCGAGCGGGAACTCCTTGTCCTTGGCCCACTCGCCGGCGAGCAGACCGTAGGCGAGCGTCGATCGTGCGAGCACGCCGACGCCGCAGACGATGATCTCGCCGGCCAGACGGTGCAGGTCCGAGCCGTTCACCAGGCTGTAGGCGAGCTCGATCACCTCGGCACCCCGGCGCAGCGCCGCGCGCCCGGCCTCGACGTTGCCGACGCTCACGCCCCAGTGGCCGATCTTGCCTTCCTTCTTCAGCTCGAGCAGCGCCTCGACCGCGTCGCCGTCGACGAGCGCGTGCTCGCTCGGGTTGTGCAGCAGGTAGACGTCCACGCGCTCGCGCGCGAGCCGGCGCAGCGACGCGTGCACGCGCTCGCGCAGGAACGACGACTCGAAGCGCTTGCGCGGCGGGGAGGTCGTGCGGTCGGTGCCGCCCTTGGTGACGACGACGACGTCGCGGCGGTCGGCGAGCACGCGGCCGAGCAGCCGCTCCATGCGCCCCGCGCCGTACGCGTCGGCCGTGTCGACGAGCGAGAAGCCCATCTCCACGGCGCGCTGCACGACGCGCTCCTGCTCCGCCTCGTCCACCGGGCCGTAGCCGTCGCCGGACAGGCCCCAGGTGCCGAGCGCCATCTCGCTGACGCGCAAGCCGGTCTTTCCGAGGGTTCGCTGGCGCACGGTCGGTTCCGCTTCGATAGCGCAACCCGGCGATTTTTGCCCCACTGGCGGGGGCGCCGGGGGCTCCCCACGGATCCTGCGGATGAACCGCTCGGTCTCGGTCGCGCTGGCGCTGCTGGCGTACGCCAGCGCCTGCGGCAGCGGACCCACGCAGGCCCCGCAGGCTCCGGTCGCCTCGGCGGGACCGTCGCGAGCCGCCCCGTCGCCGCCCCCCGCGCCGAGCGCCGGCGCCGGGACGGCCACGACCCCCGCCGTACCCCCGAGCCCCGCCGAGCAGCAGCACTGGCGCACGGTGCAGGCGCTCGCGGCCGCCGTCGACGGGCACGACCTCGAGCGCATCGCCGCCGCGTACGCGCCCGACGCCGAGCTGACCGTCATCCCGGGCGCGGGCGTGCTGCGGGGCAGCGAGGCCATCGCGGCCGATCAGCAGCCGTTCTTCCAGGCCTTCCCCGACTACCGGTTCGCCGTCGTGCGCGCGTGGGTGCCGCCCGACGCGCTCATCGCCGAGCAGGTCGGTTTCGGCACCAACACGGGCGACTTCCTCGGGATGAAGGCGACCGGGAGGCGCGCGGGACAGAGATCGCTCGCCATCTACTGGTTCTCGAAGGACGGGCGCGTCGCGCGCGAGCACCTCTACGAGGACGGCGCCACGCTGCTGGCGCAGCTGGCCGGCCAGCCGGCCGCCCAGCCGGTGCCGACGGGGCCGCCCCCGCCGAAGGTGTTCTTCGCCGCCGGCGACGAGCACGCGAACGAGGCGCTCGCCGTCGCGCGCGCGTACATCGACGCGGCGTCGCGCAAGGACGTGGCGAAGATGACGTCGCTGCTCGCGGACGACGTGGAGATGGACCTGGCGGTGGCCCCCGTCCCGGAGAAAGGGAAGGAGCAGGCCGTGCAGTCCTTCGAGCGCTTCGCGGCGACGTTCCCGGACGCGCGCTGGGACGTATCGAACGGCTGGGGCGTGGGCGACTACGCCATCCTCGAATTCGCCATCCAGGCGACGCAGGACGGGCCCATCGGCCCCTTGCCGGCCACGCATCGCAAGGTCGACTGGCACTGGGCGCGCGTCTTCCAGGTGCGCGGCGGGAAGATCGTGCGCGGTTGGGCGTACGCCAACACGATCGAGCTGATGGGCGAGCTCGGCGCGCTCGGCTCCGCGCGCGCGCCGTCGCGCTCCCCATCGCACGCGCCTGCGCCCGCGTCGCCCGCGTCCTCGCACGCGCCCCTGCCCGTGCCCGCGCCCGCGACCGTCCGCCCTTGACGCAGGGCGACTTTCCCTTTCCGGTGGGCTCCAAAGCGCGGTAAAGGAGGGCCCCCTGCATCCCTGGGAGGAGACCCGATGCGACCCACCATTCTCGCCGCGTTGACGATGACGACCCTCGCGCTGGCCGCCTGCGGAGGCGAAGCGCCGCCCCCCGCGCCGCCCCCGCCGCCGCCCCCGCCGCCCGCGCAGACCGCGAGCGCGCCCCCGCCGGCCGACACGACGCCGCCGCCGCCGCCGAAGCCGTCGCTCGCGGAGCTGATGCCGCAGACGCTCAAGGGCATCGGCGACGCGTTCAACGCGCACGACGCGCAGAAGATGGCGAGCTACTTCACCGACGACGCGGCGGACTTCGCCTACGGCGAGGGCGAGATGCACGGCCGCGCCGACATCCAGAAGGCGCTGAGCGACATGTTCGGCACGTTCGGCGACGCCAAGTCGGCCGCCACGCGCGTGTGGATCAAGGGCAATGTCGCCATCGCCGAGCTGGTCTGGTCGGGCACGATGACCGGCGACATGATGGGCATGAAGGCGACCAAGAAGCCGGTCGGCGAGACGCGCCTGCACGTCATGTGGTTCAACGACGACGGTCTCGTGAAGGAGATTCACGAGTACGGCGACGGAGCGGGGCTGATGGCGCAGATGAAGGGCCAGAAGGGCGCGCCCGCCGTGCCGACGCTGCCGACCAACCCGCCCGAGGTGCACGTCGCGAAGGGCACGCCCGACGAGGACAAGCTGGTCGACTGGGTGAAGGGCACCGACGACGCGTTCAACAAGGACGACATCAAGGCCGTCGGCGCCGAGCTGGCCGACGACGCGGACTACTGGCTCAACTTCACGGGCATGCCCGCCACCAAGGGGAAGAAGGCGCTGACGAAGGAGCTCTCCTCCTTCTTGAAGAGCTTCCCCGACCAGAAGTGGACGACGTCGAACGCCTGGGGCATCGACGGCTTCGCGATCATCGAGCACTCCATGAGCGGCACCTTCAAGGGCCCGCTCGGCCCGGTGCATCCGACCCGCAAGCAGGTCAGCGCCTGGCACGCGGTCGATATCATGCAGCCGACGGCCGACGGCAAGATCCAGCACGGCTGGGGCTACATGAACGTCGTGGAGATGATGGAAGAGGCGGGAGCCATGAAGCACCCCGGCGAGAAGCCCGCGCCGGCCGCCGCCAAGGGCGCGCCGTCGGGCGGGGGCGCCGCCGCCAAGGCCCCGAAGAAGAAGTGAGGGTGGTCGCGCTGCTCGCGGTGGGCGTGCTGGGGACCTGCGGCGGCATGAACGAGCCGCCGCTGCAGGCTCCCCCTCCGCCTACCGCCGAGCCGGCGCCGCCGCCCGCTCCGACGCCCGACGCCGCCGCCCCCTCGTCGGGCCACGGCGGCGCCGCTCGCGCCGAAGCAGGCGCGAAGACCGATGCGGCCGCGGAAGACGACGATCTGACGCTGTAGGCCGGACGCGTCGGCGCCGCGTCACCTCCGCGCTGCATCCGCCACCGCTCGCGGCACGGAACCTGTGCGCGTGCGCGCTGTCCATCTCGGGGAACACCGCGCGAGCGCGGCGGCCGACGAGCCGTCCTGCCGCGCGAGCGACCCAGTCGACGACGGCGCGTGAGCCGCGCCGGTCCGGAGGGAGAGTGTGCGATGAGCGCAGCGGAACACGTGTGCCCGGAGGCGGCGGAGGCGTTGGAGACGGCCGACGGGGCGGAGGTCGTGCAGGTCGTGGTGTCGTGGTGCGGCGCGCGGCCCGGCGGCGGCGCGGCGGCGTGGGCGGAGACCGACCGGCAGCCCACCGTGCTCGCCGTCGCGCAGGTCGCGGCGGGCGGGGCGTTCGCGCTGGGCGAGCGGGGCGACGCGCTGGTGCCCGACGAGGTGCTCGGCGCGGATCGCTTCGAGGTCGTGCGCCACGACGGTGCGACCGCGGTCGCGATCGTGCCGCCCGGCGCCAGGCTGCGGGTCGACGGCTGGCCGCGCGAGGGGAGCGCGCTCGAGATCGTCCGCGGGCACGTGGTCGAGATCGAGCTCGGCGCGTTCGTCGTGCGCCTGGCGCGCGTGCGCGCGGTGCGCCGTCCTGCCGCCGCTCCCCTCGAGAGCCTGCGCGGCGCGGGGGCCGGCTTCATCGCGGGCTCGGCGCTCGTGCACGCCGCCGCCTTCGCGGTCGTCGCCCTCTTCGCGCCCGCGCTGGGCGCGACGGAGGAGGACCCGTTCGACGCCGACCGCATGGCGCTCATTCGCCACCTCATCGACGCCAGCGCGCAGCGCGAGGCCGAGCTCGTACCGAGCGACCGGCCCGCGGCGACCGGTGGCGGCGCGAACGCGGGCGCCCCGGCGCGCGGCGTCGAGGGACGAGCAGGCAAGCCCGACACCGACCGCAGCGGCCGCTGGGCCGCCCGCGGCACCGCGCGCCCCGAGACCGCGACGCTGGCGCGCGAGCGGGTGCTGGCGGAGGCGGCGAGCTGGGACACCGTCGGGATGCTCGCGTCGATCAGCCATCCCGACGCGCCGACCGTCCCGTGGGGGACGGTGCTCGACGGCAGCGACGACGTGAACAGGATCGGGCGTCTGTTCGGCGCGACGATCGACGACGCGGCCGGCTCGTACGGCTGGGGCGGGGGCGGTCCGGGCGACGGCGGGGGAGGGCAGGCAAACGCGATCGGCCTGGACGGCATCGCCGGGCTCGCTCTCGCCGGCAAGTGCGTCGGAAGGGGGCCGTGCAGCGGCATCGGCGTCGGCTACGGCAAGCCGGGCGGAGGCTACACGCCGCACTTCAAGGGGCCGCGCTACGGCCGGGTCGAGACCTCCGGCCAGCTGCCGGCCGAGGTCATCCAGCGGATCGTGCGCCAGAACGACGGCCGCTACCGCTTCTGCTACCAGAAGGGGCTCGAGGCGAACCCCACGCTGCAGGGGCGCGTGACGGTGAAGTTCCTCATCGATCGGCACGGGGCCGTCGCCTTCGCCGCCGACGCCGGCAGCGACATCCCCGACGAAGGCGTGCGCCGCTGCGTCGTGTCGAGCTTCACGACGCTGTCGTTCCCGGCGCCCGACAGCGGCGTCGTCACGGTCGTCTACCCGCTCGTCTTCAGCCCGGAGTGAGAAACCAGTAGTGGTACGTCGTGATCGGCCCGCCGCTGGCCCGCAGCTCGAGCTGCGTGCGCGCGCGGGCGGCGCTGGCCGGCACGTCGAACGACCGCTCGACCCAGTCCTGGGCGTCGCCCACGTCGAAGGTGGCGATCGGCGCGCCGTCGGCGAGCACGCGGACCCGCGTCCCCGCCTTCCCTTCGACGCGCACGATGCACCGCGCGCCGGCGCCGGGGCGCAGGTGCGCCACGAAGCGCTCGCGCAGGCGGTCGGTGCGGCCGCCGTCGACCACCCGCGCTCCCTCGGGCGACTCCCCGTCGTGGGCCACCTGCTCGCCCTCGCGCGCGCCGAGGAGCTCGTAGCCGTGCTCGGCCTCGCTCTCGAGATCGGCCACGTCGAGCGTGTCGACGACGGCGCCCTGGTGCGCCGTCCACGGCTGCTCGCCGCTGCCGAGCGCCGACCAGTCCGCCGCGTAGGCGCGCATCGTCTGCCCGCCGAGGATCGTCGCGTCGGTGACGGTGGCCTCGTGCAGCGGCTCGCCGAGCACCACGTCGAGCCCCATCCACTCGGGGTACACGATGAAGTGCGTGGGGAGGCGCGACGGCGCCGTGCGCAGCAGTCGCTCGTAGTGCTCGAGCCGCGAGCCGACGCCGGCCACCCAGTAGCGCGCCTCGCCTTCGGTGGTCAGCCCGACGATGTCGAACGTCTCGTGGTCGCCGAAGTAGGCGATGGCCCCGGTGTCGTTGACGCCGATGCGCGCGTCGGCCGGCAGCGCGGTCTTCGCCCAGCGCCCGAGCGCCACCTGCTGCCGGTCGATGCCGCTCGCCGACTGCGCCACGTCGTCGATGACCCAGTCGAGCTTCGAGGCGAACAGGCCGACCAGCGCCCCGCAGGCGAGCGGCGTGACGATCCGCCACCGCGGGCGCACCAGCGCCGCGAGATCGCCCGCCAGGCGCGACAGGCAGGCGAGGCCGACGATCCAGCCGGTGGCGAAGGGCCAGAGGTAGCGCAGCCGGTTCCAGAGGAACGTGTAGTAGAAGCACGGCGCGAACATCGTCAGCGCCAGGAGCAGCACGCCCGCGGCGCGCCAGCGACGGCGCGTGCGCCAGCCGAGCACGGCGATGGCCCCCAGCCCGGCCATCGCGACCGCCGCGCCCCCGCGCGGCAGGAACTCCGCCGACCACACCTCGCCATCGAGCAGCGTGCCGACGAGCAGCTTGACCTGCTGCGCGACGCGCTCGAAGAGGGCGTGGCCGACGTAGTACGGATTGCCGGGGAGCAGCTTCGCGATCGCCGTGTTGCTGCGCGCCGACCCGGTGACTGCCCAGAGCAGCAGCGGGATGGCGAAGGGCGCGAACGCCGCGCCCAGCGCCGTCGCGCGATGGCGCCACGCGCCGGTGCGAGGGAAGGCGGCGAGGGTGGCCGCGACGAAGAGCGCCGTCACGCCCCCCTCGGGCCGCAGCAGCGCGGCCGCCCACGCGAGGGCCACCAGCTCGCCCGCGCGACGCGGGGTGCGCTCATCCGGCGTGCTCTCGGCCCACTCGGCCGCCCGGCGGACGCTGCGCGCCATCGCCCAGGCGAAGGGGACGACCTCCATTCCGCTGGCCGCGCACCAGACGAAGCCACCGAACGCGATCGTCATCGCGCCCGCGCCGACGGCTGCGGCGCGCCCGGCGAGCTTGCCGGTGAGCGCCGCCGACTCCCACGCGAGCGCGCCTAGCGCGACGAACGACAGGGCCCACGCCGCCCACACGATGGCGTCGCCGCGCGCGCCCAGGGCCCAGAACGGGGCCAGGACGGCGGGCCAGAGCATGCTCGTCGCGCCGCTCGTGATCGGCTCACCGGCCTGGAAGCGCAGCGGGTGACCCTCGGCGAGCGCGCGCGCGTACTGGAAGTGGATGTACGCGTCGTCGAGCGTGGCCGCGGCGTGGCCGACCCTGGCCAGGACGGCGGCGATCGTGCGCCAGGCGACCAGCGAGACCGCGAGCGCGATCGGGCCCCAGGCGAGGGCCCTTCGCTTCCACACGACCGGGTCGAGCCGCACGGCCGGGACGGTGCCGGCAGCGCGAGGCCGGGTCAAGCGCGTCAGTGGCGCCAGAGCGCGATGCCGCCGAGGAGCCCCGCCACGTTCGACGTGACCTTCACGTGCGGGGGCAGGTCGATCGTCAGGTGCTTGGCGTTGCCGCCCCCGATGTAGATGCGGTCCGGGTTCCAGATGGGCTCGATCTGCGCGATGGCCCGGGCCACGCGCTTGTTCCACTTCTTCTTGCCCACCTTCTGCAGCGCACGGGCGCCCAGGTAGTCCTCGTACGTCTTGTCGCCCCGGAAGGGGTGGTGCGCGAGCTCCAGGTTCGGGATGTACGTGCCCTCGTAGAAGAGCGCGCATCCCATCCCGGTCCCGAGGGTGAGCACCATCTCCAGCCCCTTGCCGCGCACGACGCCGTAGCCCTGCACGCCCGCGTCGTTGAGCACGCGCGCGGGCTTGCGCAGGCGCTTGCGCAGCACCTCGGCGAGAGGGAAGCCGGCCCACGACGGGTCGAGGTTCGGGGCCGTCTTGACGACGCCCCCGAGCACGACGCCGGGAAAGCCGACCGAGATGCGGTCGAAGCCCTTCAGCGGGGCGACGAGGCGGACGAGCGCCGAGAGCACGGCGTCGCGCGTGGCGGGATGGGGGGTCTCGACGCGCGCGCGATCGGTGAGGGGCTTGCCGCGCGGATCGAGGAGCAGCGCCTTGAGCCCGGTCCCGCCGATGTCTATGGCCAGCGTGACCGGATGCGCGGTGGAGGTCGATTTCGCCGCCTCGCCGGATACCCGTTCGAGCATGGGTGTCCCAAGGTACTCCAATCGGCCGTGCCGGGCGTCCGGATACGGGAGGACACGGGAGCGCCATGGGTAGAGGGACCATGTTCATGCGGCGCCGGGGATGCGCGCGGACGGCACGCGACCTACCTTCTGCGCGGCGCCATGCCCTCCCCCGTCCGCTTCCCGATCTCGTTCGAGCCGGCGTACGCGACCCTCTCGCGCTCGCTGTTCATCTCGCCGGATGACTCGCACGTGGAGATCGACGGCGACGAGGTCGCCGTCCGCATGGCGTGGGCGTTCCGCGCGCGCTTCGAACGCGCGCGCGTCGTGCGCGCCGAGCCGCTCGGCAAGCGCGTCCCCCTCACGCGCGGGGTGCACGGGTGGGCGGGGCGGTGGCTCGTCAACGGGGCGGGCGACGGCATCCTCTCCATCGACCTGGATCCGCGCCAGCGCGGTTACGTCATGGGCTTCCCGGTGCGGCTGCGCCAGCTGCGGGTGAGCGTCGCCGATCCGGGCGCGCTGGCCGCGGCCCTCGCGGGTTGACGCCGGGCGCACGGGCCGTCGTCGCCGCCCGCCGGCGTCAGGGTTCGGCCAGATTGGCCCCGAGGTCCTTGAGACGTCCGCACGCGTCGCTGCGAGGGTGGGCCTGGCAGAGCACGCCGAGCGCGGTGGTCAGCGCCGCCTGCGAGCGCGCGTGGCCCGGCTCCGCCACGAACGTGCAGGCGCCGACGATGCCGCGCCCGCACGCGCGCTCGAACGCCCCCTCTCCGCGCGAGGGGTCGATCCGGGCCAGCCGCGCGCAAGCGCCGTAGGGCGTGAAGTCGCGCGCATCGCCGGAGGCGCCGTCGGCCAGGCGCGCGGGATCGCAGACGCGCTCGAGCGCGGCCGATGCGCGGGCCGGGTCGGACCGCGCGAGCGCGTCGCACGCGCGGCAGTCGGCCCGCTGCTCGCCGTTCATCGAGATGTCGCCGCCGAACGGGCAGCTCCGGCAGGCGCGGTCGAGATCGCGCGCGATCTGGCGGGGATCGCCGGCGCACGCCCCATCGACCGCGCAGCGGGCGCACGCCGGGATCGCCCCGTCGTCGCAGGCGCGCTGGCGCAGCCGGGCCGCGCGGTCCGGGTCGACCGGCACGCGCACCCCGCGCTCGTAGATGTCGGCGAGCCGGTCGCAGGCGGTGCCGTCGCCGTCGTCGCACCTCGCGCGGCACTCGAGCACGCTGCCGTCGCGGCACACGTCGGCCACGGCGTCGCGGCGGCGCGGAGGCGGGTCGGTGCGCGCGGGCGCCTCCCGGAACACCTCGTAGATCCTGATCGGTGCCGGCGCCGGCTCCTGCGGGGCAGCGAGCGCCCACGTCGGTCCGGGCAGCGGGTACGACGGCGGCGGCACGTCGGCGTCGCACGCGGCGAGCACCGCGGCACCGAGCAGCGCCGCGGTCACGGTGGCCCAGGCGCGCGTCTTGGAGCGTGGCATCGGTCGTCCTCCCTTCTCGCGGCTACCTGGCCGGCGCCGCCTGCAGCACGACGGTGACCTCGCGGAACGCCTTGCCGCGGCAGACCAGCAGCTGGGCCCTCTGGCCTACCGTGCGCTTCGCGATCGCGGCGGCGAGGTCCTCGGGGCTGCGGACCGCGTCACCGTCGACGGCGACGACGACGTCTCCGTCGGGCGAGAGCGACGCATCGGCGGCCGGGCTGCGCGGGGCGATGGCGAGGATGCGCACCCCCTGCAGGCCGTCGATCGACGTGCTCGCGCCCTGCACGCCCAGCCACCCACGTGGCGAAGGGGAGGTGGCTTGCGGCCGGGCGCGCCCCGGCGACGGCGCCGCCGGCGCCAGGAACGCGCGGATCTCGGACACCGGCGCGCCACCGACGATCGGCGTGCACGCCGGCCGCACCAGCACCCCGGCGACGTGGCCGTTCGCGTCGAGCAGGGGCGCGCCCGCGATCGGGGCCCCCGCGACGTCCACGTCGAGGAGCCGCACGGTCTCGCCCTCCGGAGAGCGCACCGTGCGCAGGCCGATCGTGCGCACCGGTGCGAGGCCGCCGGCGGAGGTCGTCGGCAGCCACCAGCCGATTCGGCCCTCTCCCGAGCGCACGTCGCTCGCGCGGAGCCCCTCGGTGCGCGCCGTCCCCTTCGGCTGCAGCAGCGCGAGATCGCGCGCCGCGTCCTGAAGCACCAGCGTGGCCTGCGCCCGGGTGCCGTCGGCGTAGCGCACCTGCACCCGCCCTGCCCCGCGCAGCGCCGAAAGCGCCGTCAGGATTCGACCGTCGCCGTCGAGGACCGTGCCGAGCCCCGTCGTGAGGGTGCCCCCGGGTTCGATCGCCACCACGCCGCGCCGCACGCTCTCGTACAGTCGCCGCACGACGCTCACGGCCGCCGAGCCGCCCGACGATGGCGGCGGCGCCGGCTGCGCGCTCGACGTCGTGGCGAACGTGAGGAGGACGGCGAGGGCCGCACCGCGAAACAACGCCTTGCCCGTCATGCCGACGCGTGTTGCAAGCGACGGTCCGAGCCGCCCCGACGCGCCGCCGCGGCGCGCGAGGCGTTGCGGCTCGACGCTCGGGGAGGGCCGAGCGGAGAAATTACGTCGCGGTCCCGGGAGAACTTCCGGATCGCGGGTGGGCGTTCCGCGCGATCGACGGCGCCTCTCGTAGCGGCCCGGCCCTTGCGAGACGCCTGCGCAAAGCCATGCGCCTCGGAATGCACGCCCTCGTCGTCGCGTCGGCCCTCGTCCTCGGAGGCTGCGTGGCCGGATGCGCCACGTACGAGCTCTCGCCCGGCGCGCCCGACCCGCCGATGGCGGTGTATCTCTATGCTCCCGCGCCCTCCGGCGAGGCAGCTTCGTCCGACGCCGCCCTGCCCTCCGCCTCCGCGGCCCCACGCGTGGTCGCCCGCCCGACCTCGAGCGGCTTTCCCGAGTGCGACGCGTACTTCCGGCGGAGCGAGCGCTGCGCGGCGGCGACCGCGTCCTCTCCTCGCGCCCTCGCGCGCTTCTCGCGGGCGCTCGACGTCGCACGCAAGGAGGACCGCATCATCGCCGGCAGCACGGACACGCGCGCCAAGCGCGAGGTCGCCGCCCGCTGCAGGGCGGCGCTGCTCGCGTACGACTACGCGCCCTGCCGCGACGATGGCGCGCGCGGCGACCGATGACTGCGATGAGTCCCGGCCGGCACGGCTAGAGTGAGGGCATGGCTGATGCACGAGAGGGCGGCTCGAGGTCGCGCGTCGAAGAGATCCTCGACGCGGCCACGCGGCTCTTCGCCGACAAGGGCTTCGCAGGCACGACCATGCAGGACGTCGCCGACGGCGTCGGCGTCCACAAGGCGTCGCTCTTCCATTACTTCGCCACCAAGGACGACCTGCACGCGGCCGTGCTCGATCGCCTGATCACGTCGCTGCGCGAGCCGCTCGCGCGCATCTACGAGAGCGGCGGGTCGTTCGCCGAGCGCCTCGACGCCATCACCGAGACGCTGGTCATCGTGCTCGGGTCGCACCCCTACGCCGCCCGCCTGCTCGTGCGCGAGGTCATGGACCGGGGACCGATCATGCGCGGCAAGCGGCTGGGAATCGTCCTCGAGACCCTGGAGGCCGGCGCCGCCTGGATTCGCGCCGGGCAGGACGAGGGGGCGTTCGTCGAAGGCGATCCCAAACAGATCGTCCTCACGGCGCTGGGCGTGCACCTCATCCCCTTCGCGTTCGGCGAGCTGGTCGAGCGGTACACGGGGAAAGGCGCCTTCGACCCGAGCTTCGTCGCCGCTCGGCTGCAAGCCGCTCGCCGACAGATGCGCGAGATCCACCTCAAGTAGCGTGCGCGCTCGAGCCGCGGTCACTGCAGCTGCTGCTCGTAGGACGCGACGTGCGGGACGATGCTCTCGATGGCTGCGACCTGCTGCGCCATCGCGCCGTCGCACATCAACGTCGCCTCCAGGACGGCGGAGGTTGCGAAGTCGACGACGGCCCAGCCTTCCTGCGGCGTGATCGGCACGTAGCTCTTGCCGGTCTGCCAGGGGCAGCCGTCGGAGGCGAGCGGCGCGAGCGTGCTCGCCCCGGCGACTCCGTACTTCTCGGCGATGGCGAGCAGCCCGCCCTGGCTCGCGCCGACCGCGCACAGATCGCTGAACACCAGGTGCCCGGCGTCGGCGATCTGGACGAAGCGCTTGGGCGGCGGCGTGCTCGTGTAGCCACTGGTCTGTCCGGACGGCGTTGCGATGCCATCGTCCGCCGCGCTCATCACGAGCGAAGATCGAAGATCGCCTCCTGCGTTCACGCCACCGGCCGCCATGGGGATGACCACCTGGATCCCCGACCGTCGCGAGGCGAGCCCCGCGACGGCCTGACCGCCGGCGCTGTGACCGATCGCCGCCATGCGCGCCATGTCGAGGTGTCCGGCGAGAAACGCGAGGTCGCCCGTCGGCGCGTCGAGCGCCGCGAGCACCTTCACGGCATCTCCCGCTTCATCGGCCATCGCGACGTTCGCGAACGAGGTGAGGATGTCCTTGAGCTGGATGTACGGGTGATCCGACGAGACGACCACGAACCCCCGGCTCGCCCAGTGAGTGGCGAACGTGAGGCTCTGCGTGCGGAACGCGGCCGTCCCGTGGATGAACGTGATCACCGGATAGGGCCCGTGAGCGTCGTCGATCGGGAGATCGCGGTAGCAGTCGCAGATCTGCAGCGGGTTCGCGGAGTCGGGGATCTTCTTCTGCTGGGAGGTCGGCAGATGTTCGCGAAGGTCGTACGTCACCTGCGGCCGGCATCGATCGCTTCCCCACTTGGCCGGGTACCAGATCTCGGTCGTGAGGCCGGCGATCGTCGAGGTGTGCGCGCCCACGGCCCATGGTCCGGGCGCGCTCGGATCGCTCGGGCGCGACAGCAGGTGGGTGCCCGAGCATCCCGGCGCATCGGGCGGCGGGGCGGCCGGCGCGCACGCCGGTGCGTCGTCGCCGCCGTCGTCGGTCGCCGCCGCGCCCGGCGCGCCGGTGACGGAGCTCGATGGTCCGCCGCACGCCCCCGAGAACACCGCGATCACGATCGCCAGAAGTCTCGTCCACGTCGTCATGGACGCCTCGACGTAAACCATTTGGTTGATCGCGCTTGTGCCACCCGAGGACGCCCTATGTGTGCCTCCTTTACGTCTCCATGAGGAGTACGGCGACGTGCTCCTCATCCCATGCTCGTCTTGTATCAACCAGATGGTTGACTGCGGCCCTCGTTTGGGAGAGTAGCGATGGCCGACCCTCGAATCAGGAGCCCCGTCCATGCCCCTACGCCTTTCCTCCACCCTCGGTCTCGCCTGCCTCTTCCCGATCGTCGCGACGAGCGCTGCGCTCGGTTGCAGCTCCAGCGGCACGCCGGAAGCCGGCCCTGGGTCGGCGAGCGAGAGCGACGCGTCCGTCCTGGATGACGCGGGCCCCGACGCAGCGTCGGTCGACCATCGGCCGCCCGGCGTCGCGCTCTGCTACACGCCGCCGGCCGATCAGAACCCCGCGACGCTCGCCTTCTGGAAGGCTTTCGTGGCAGACGAGCCCCAGTCGCGCGCCGGCGTCGTCGGCGAGCTGCAAACGGCGGTGACGGCGTACCCCGAGGAGGAGGAGCTGGCGCTGCTCCTGGCCCTCGCCAACCTGTGGCGCGTCGCCGAGCCGCTGCCTTCGGAAGCCGGCGATCTGGTCGGCCTGCAGCAAGCCGCCCTCGCAGCCCAGAGCGGCCTGCAGAAGGCCATCATGCTTTGCCCGACCGACTACCGCATCGACGCCTGGCTCAGCGTCCTCCTCGTGGCCGAAGGGCGAGCGCTCGGCTCGCAGAGCACGATGGACCAGGGGTTGCAGGCCCTGGCGACGGGCATCGCCCACTACCCGTCGTTCGTCGACTTCTCCCAGGCGCTCATCTACGCCGATCGCGCGCCCGCCGATCCGGACTTCCAGAAGGCGCTGCAGGGCGCGCAGGCCTCCGTCGATGCATGCGCGAAGCCCTCGGCCTCGCTCGACCCTGCTTGCAACGACACGCCGCACGCCGCGCACGACGTCGAAGGCGCCGCGGTCTTCTTCGGCGACCTGTACGCCAAGGCGGGCATGAAGAGCCAGGCCCTGGACTACTACGACGGCGCGAAGTCGGGCCCGGGATGGGACTCCTGGGCGTTCCAGAGCCTGCTCGAGCAGCGCATCGCCACCATCGACGCGCGCATCGCCGCGGCGAGCGCGGACGGCGGCGCCGCGTCCGCCGTGCAGAACGTGTGGGACTCCACCGTCCAGTGCGCGATCTGCCACGAGCGCTGAAGCCCCCGAGGGAAACTACCTCTCGCATCGAGCCGCAGGCGGCCGCGAGGACACGGTCCGGCGCGCGGCGCGAAACGAAGCGGGCGTCGTCCCGGTCCACCGCGAGAAGGCGCGGTAGAACGCCTGCAAGCGCGCGAACCCGACCTCGTAGGCGACCTCCATGATGGTCGTCTCCTCGCGCGTCAGGAGCTGCACCGCGAGCTCGCGCCGCAGCTCGTCCACGAGCGCGCGGTGCGACGTGCCGTGGGCGCGCAGCTGCCGCTGCAGCGTGCGCGCGCCGATGCCCAGCGCCCGCGCGACGCGCGCCAGGCCGTCGTCTCTCGCCCACAAGCCCCTGAGGATCGCGGCGCGCACGCCGTCGAGGAACGGATCGCCCGACTGAAGCTGCGCCTGCATCCGAGCGGCGCGCGCCTCGACTCGACCGGCGGCGGCCGAATCGGGCGTGCGCACGGGCAGGTCCAGCAACGCGGCGTCGAACACCACGCCGTCGACAGGCTGACTGAACGACACGGTCGTCTGGAAGAACGCGTCGTACGGCCTGGCGTCGTCGGCGCGGTGGCGGAAGCTCACCGAGCGCAGACGCAGGCGGTGGCCGGTCGCTTCGCGCGCCCGCAGCACGTTGAGCGCGACGGCGACGTCGGTGATGACCGTGCCGTGCCGCGCGCCGTGAGGGGCGCGCATCGAGACGTGCGCGAGCCCGGAGCGCACGTCCACCGCGAGCGAGACGCCCTCGGTGACGAGCGAATAGAAGTGCGACGACCTCGCGATGGCGTCGCGAAGGGTCCCGCCGGTCCACACGGCGTGGTCGAACGGCCCGAAGCTCCCCATCGGCATCCCCCGCGCGAGCGTCAGCCCGAGGCTCCGGTTTCCGAGGCGCTTCGCGACCTCGGTCAGCGTGCGCCCCACGCGCGAACCGGGCACGAACGTGTCGAACGCTCCCTCGCTCTCGACGCCGAGGGCGCGCGAGAGCTCGTCGGGATCGACGCCGACCGCAGCCAGGCTTCGCGCCAGCGGCCGCAAGATGACGAGGGAGAGGCCCGGCTCGCGGTCCATTGCAGCGCGAAAGAGTAGATGACGGCGGAACGCCGGGCGGCGTCTCTTCTCCATACGCGACAATCGATTCCCCGAACGCGCCTCGCGCGCGCGCGAACGTGGACGCCACGAGCGGGCGCGTGTTTCTTGTCGAGCCATGAGGTTCCCGCTCGCCGGCGGCATCCAGGCACCCATGAGCCGCATCGTCTTTTCGCTCTGTGTCCTGTCGCTGCTCGGCTGTGGGAGCGGCAGCAACACGGAGGTGTCCTCGAATGGACCGCCTCCCACCCTCGGCGGCGGCGGCGCCGATGCCGCCTTGCCCGACGGGGCCGCTCCGGGCTCCGGCGGCGACGACGCGTCGGCCCCGGGCGCCGACGGGTCGGCCGCGGGCACCGACGCCGGGTCGTCCGCGGACGCCTCGTCCACGACGGACGCCGCGGGGGATGCCGCGGCTGGCGGCTATGGCCCCTATGGCGGTGACGGTCCCGCCTCGGTCACCACGGCGATGCTGCAGGTACCCGCGCCCAACGGCACCTTCACGACCACCGCGTACATCCCGGGGACGCCGGGCGCGCACCCCGTCGTCGTCCTCTCCTCGGGCTTCTTCCAGACGGCCGCGGCCTACGCCCCGTACGCCCACCGCCTCGCCAGCTGGGGCATGCTCACCTTGCTGCGCGATGATCCGAACCTCGCCGAGCAGACCACCAACATCGCCGCCGACGTCTCGTACGTGGTGACGACGTGGCTGTCGGCGACCAACGGCGACGCGTCCAGCCCGCTGCACGGGCAGATCGACACCGGCAAGATCGGCCTCGCAGGCCACTCGCGCGGTGGACAGATCGCCCTGCTCGCGGCCGAGGGCGGCGCTCACGGTCTGGTTCGCGGCGTGTTCGGGCTCGACCCCGTCGACACCTCGATGAGCGGCTCGCCGCAGGCTCGCACGCAAATCGCCGGCATCGGCGTGCCCGTGGCCTTCATCGGCGAGACGACCGACTCCTCGGCTCAGGGCTGCGCCCCGGCCACGGACAACTACCAGGTGCTCTACGCCGCGGCCGCGTCCCCGGCGGTCGCCATCACGGCGATCGACGCCGACCACACCATGTTCGAGGACCCGACGCAGTGCTCGTTCTGCACGGCGTGCACGGCGGGGACGGCCAATGCGGCGCAGGTGCTCGCCTACGCAGAGCGGTACCTGACCGCGTTCTTCGCGCGCGAGCTCCAGGGCGACGCCACGGTGGGCCCGGCGTTCGCGGGAGCCGGGGCGAACCAGGACGTCGCCGCGGGGCTCACGCAGATCGTCTCCAAGTAGCGCGACGCAGCGCGCCGCGAGCTTGTCCTGGCGAGACCGCTCGCCGGCGGTAGTAGGCTGGCCATCGCCGTGTCCGCTCCGTCCCTGCCGTCTCGACCGTCCCGACCGCGACCTTACGAAGACGCTCCGCGCCTGCCCGAAGGCGAGCGCGTGGAGGTGCGCTCGCTCGTGCGAGGCGACTGGATCGAGCTCGAGGTGGGACCGGGGCGTGGGTGGTTCCTCGTCGAGCGCGCAGAGGCCGAGCCGCGCGCGGGGCTCGTCGGGCTCGAGATCCGCCGCAAGTGGGCCGCGATCGTCGACGGCCGTCTCGCTCGCCGCGGTCTGGCGGCGCGCGCGCGCGTCTTCGCCGAGGACGCGCGCTTCGCGTTGCCGCGCCTCGCGCCCGACGGCTCGGTGCGCCGCGTGTTCGTGCACTTCCCCGACCCGTGGTGGAAGAAGCGGCACCAGAAGCGGCTCGTCGTTCGCGATGGCTTCCTCGATCAGGTGGCGCGGCTGCTCGCGCCGGGCGGGGAGCTGTTCGTGCAGACCGACGTGGAGGAGCGGGCGAGCGCCTACGAGCAGCTCGTGCAAGGGGACGGGCGCTTTGCCTCCGCGGGCGACGCGCCCGGCTCGCCGCGCATGGCCGACCACCCGTACGTGGCGCGAAGCCCGCGCGAGCGGCGGGCGATCGCCGACGGGTTGCCCGTGTACCGGATGCGATGGGTGCGCGCCTCCTGACGGGCGCTCGCCCGGGGGGGGCGCGCCGCTACGGCGGCAGCGTGAACGCGTAGCGCGCCGTGTTGTCGGCCTCGATGCGCACGGTGGCGGTCATCGTCCTTCCGCCCTCGGGCGTGCACGTGACCGCGTGCGGCCCGGCCGACAGCTCGACGCCGGCGATCGGCGTCGGCCCGCGCTGCGATCCGTCGATGGTGACGTTGCACCAGCCGCCGTGCGCGCTGACGTTCAGCTTGCCGGTGCCCCTCGGCACCGGCGCCGCCGCGGCCGCACCCCGCCCGCGACCCCGCGGCGCCTCGGCCTTGGCGAGCGTCACGTCGAAGTGCTTGCGGTCGCCCGTGGCGCCCGTGAACGAGAACGTCTGCGGGACGTAGCCGGGAGCCGAGACGACGAGCTGGTGCGGCTCGCCCGCGGGCACGTCGTCGACGGCGGCCGATGCGAGCGGGTGCCGGTCGAGCGACAGCGCCACGCCCGGAACCGAGGGGTTGACCGCTACGTCCAGCGACATCGTCCCCCGGTGCAGGGTGACGCTGATCGCGCTGCTCGGATCCTGCTCGGTCAGCGTGACGGTCTGGGTGGCGTCGACGAAACCGTCCCTGGTCAGCGTGATCGAGTACGCGGTGCCCATCGCGAGCTTGGTCAAGGTGGCCGGCGTCACTTCGCCGGTCGGCTGCCCGTTGACCGCGATCGCCGCCCCGGGCGGCTCGCTCGCGATGGCCAGCGCCCCGCGCACCTCCGGGGCCTCCGCCGCCGCGGGCTCCTCCGCGCGCGCCGCCGCGCGGTGCTTCATCCACCACCTCGCCCCGAGGCCGACGCCCAGGGCGGCAACGATCCCCAGCGCCGCGACGATCCACCCGCCGCCGCGCCGGCTCGACGCCGGCTCGCTCACCGTGTGCGGCGACGCGGCGCTCGACGTGGACCCGCCCGTGATGCCGGTCTTCGAGTCGGGGCCGTGCTCGAGCGCGATGATGTCGGCCAGCTGCTTGCCCTGCAGCAGCGCCTCCTTCTGGCTGGCCAGCTTGTCCTCGAAGAGGCCCTGCATGAACTGCGAGAGGGCGATCGTGCTCACCGGCAGCCGCTCGCGGCGCACGAACTCCTCGATCGCGCCCTGCATCTCGCGCGCGCTCTGCCAGCGCTGCGCGCGGTCCTTGGCGAGCGCCCGCATCACGACCGCCTCGAGCTCGCGCGGGTAGCCGAGCTGCACCTGCGAGGGCAGCGGGTAGTCGCGCTCGCAGATGAGCTTGAGCGTCTCGAACTCGCTGGCGGCCTTGAACAGGCGCTTGCCCGTCGTCAGCTCGAAGAGCATGACGCCGGCGGCGAAGATGTCGCTCCGCCAGTCGATCTGCTCGCCGCGCGCCTGCTCGGGCGACATGTACGGGATCTTGCCTTTGAGCTTGCCGCTCTTCGTGTGCTCGTGGAGCTGCGAGTCGCTCTTGGCGATCCCGAAGTCGACGATCTTCACGTCGCCGGTGAAGGTGACGACGACGTTCTGCGGCGAGATGTCGCGGTGCACGATGTTGAGCGGCGTGCCGTCGAGATCCCGCTTCTCATGCGCGTACGCGAGGCCCGAGCACATGCCGAGCACGATCGAGAGCGCGTGCTCGAGCGGGAACTCGACGACGCTCTTCTTCTTCATCTGGCGCACGACGGAGCGCAGGTCCTCGCCGTGGACGTGCTCCATCGCGATGAAGTACGTGCCGTCGACCGACCCGACGTCGAAGGTCTGAACGATGTTCGGGTGCGAGAGCGTCGCGGCGATGCGCGCCTCGTGCAGGAGCATCTCGATGAAGGCGCGGTCCTGGTTGAGCGTCGGCAGGATGCGCTTGATGACGATGAGCTTCTCGAAGCCGGCGACGCTCTTCTGAATGGCCAGAAAGAGCTCGGCCATCCCGCCGGTGGCCAGCTTGCGGATGAGCGTGTACTTGCCGAACCGGCACGGCAGGCCGTCGATCGAGAGATCGTGCGCGCCGCCCGCGCCGCTGGCGGTCTGCAGCGCTCCGCTGGCAGGCGGGGGGAGCTGGGCAGCCATGGTCCTCGGGAACCCCGAGCTCGTTCGACTGAACGGTAGCCCGCGCCCGCTAGCGGGTCAATCGAGCCCAGGTTAGAAGTGGCGCCGCCGATGACCTGGACAGCACCCGTCTATCGATCCGCATCAGCACCGGCACCAGCATCCGCAGCGCCTTTCGCCGTGGCCGCGCTCCTCGCTCTCGCCGCGCTGGCGGACGCGGGGGTGTCGAATGCGGCGGGCCCGACGCGCCTCGTCAAAGGCCCGTACCTGACGGGGCTCACCTCCGGGGGAGCGGATGTGCGCTTCGAGCTCGACGCCGACGGCCGGGCCACGGTCGAGCTCGCGCCGGAGCGCGCGCCGACGGCCCTGCGCCGCTTCGACGACCCCGCGGCGTCCGCCCTGCACGACGTGCACCTGACGGGGCTCCAGCCGGCGACGCGCTACGTGTACCTGGTCCGCATCGGGCAGTACGCGATCGGCAAGGGGACCTTCACGACGGCCCCGCGAGACGACTCCGGCGCGCCGCTCGATTTCGTCGTGTACGGCGACACGCGCAGCGATCCCGAGGCGCACCAGGCCGTCGTCCGCCTCATCGGCGCGAGCTCGGCGCAGTTTCTCGTCAACACCGGCGACGTCGTGGCCGACGGCGGCGCCCAGCAGGACTGGGACGCGTTCTTCGAAGAAGAGGCGCCCATCATGCACGACCGGCCGATGTTCCTCACCATCGGAAACCACGAGCTGTACGACGATCAGGCGGGGGCGAACTTCGCGCGTTACTTCGGAAATGGCCCGCGACCGTACGGGACGGCGCGCCTCGGCAATGCGCGCTTCTTCTTCCTCAACGGCATGGACGACTGGAGCTCCGGCGACGAGCGCCAGTGGTTCGATCGCGAGCTGGCGAAGGCCGACGGCGAGCCGGGGCTGCAGTGGCGCATCGTCGTCGTGCACCACGGTCCGTGGTCGGCGGGGCCGCACGGACCCAACGAGAAGCTGGTCGAGGCGAACGTCCCGGACCTGCTCGCGCGCCACCACGTCGACCTGGTCCTGTCAGGGCACGATCACATCTACGAGCGCGGCGACGCGGGCTCGGTGAAGTACGTCGTGTCCGGCGGCGGTGGGGCGCCCCTCTACCGCAAGATCCACCCGACCCCGTTCACCCGCAAGGTGGAGGCGACCTATCACGCCGTCGAGCTGACGACGCAAGGCGACGCGATGCACCTGCTCGCGCGGCGCATCGACGGGTCGATCCTCGACAAGTGCAGCTTCCGCAAGGGCGGTCCGTGGGACTGCGACGCATCCGCGGCCGCTCCGCGGTCCGATACGAGGACCGTGTCGCCGGCGCACACGGGCCCTGCGGCGCCGGCCGGCGGGTCGGCGCCACCGGCGCCCGTCAAGGCGAGCTGCGGGTGTGCGGTTCCGGGTGTCGCGAACGCAGGCGAGGCGGGCGGCGCGCTCGCCGCGCTGGGCCTCGGCGTGGCCGTGGTGCGGCGGCGGCGGCGGCGCGGCGCTGCGCGCGCAGACGCCTGAGGTCAGTTGCGGCGAAGCGATTCGAGCTGGTCCTTCGTCGCCAGCCGCTGCCTCTTCAACGCGATGGCGCGGTCGCGGTCTTCCGGCGTCATGTGGTTGCCGCGCCGGTCCAGCTCGTGGATCGCACGGTCGAGCGTCTGATGACGGATCTCCAGCTCGCGGGCGTCGAAGCGTCTCATCGGTTCGTGACCTCCTGCTGGCGGAAGCGGCAGGAGCGGCCATCCATTCCCCCGCTTCTGGCTCGACGCTAGCGCTCGGCGATCGGCCGTCAACGGAGGCGCACGTTCAGGTCCGCCGGGCGGGAACTCCGCGCGTCCTTCGCTACTCTACTTTTCCGATGGGACGCTCCCGCCTCGCGGCGCTCGCGGCCGCGCTCCTGGCCTCGGGCTGCGCGGCTGCGTCCCGACCGCCATCGACTCCACCCCCGCCTCCGACGCACATCGACGCCGAGCCGCGCATCGTCACGGTCGACGAGGTGACCACCGAGGCGGAGCTCGCTCGCCGGGGCGAACGAGCGCTCATGGAGCAGCGCTGGCAGGACGCCGCCGCCGCGTACAAGACGCTGGTGGCCGCGGAGCCGACGGGGCCGCACGCCCCCGAGTACCTGTTCGACCTGGGCCTGTCGCTCGAGGGGCTGCAGGACCGAGCCGCGGCGCGCGACGCCTTCCGCGAGCTGGCGCGCCGGTTCCCGGACGACACGCGGGCGCGTCCGGCGCTGGTGCGGGCGGCGACGCTCGACGCCTACCTGGAGGACTGGAGCGCGCTCGCCGCCATCGGCGACACGTTGCTCGCCCGCGCGGATCTCGACGACGTCGATCGCGTGGTCGCCCTGGGCGCGCGCGGCCTGGCGCGCATCGAGCTCGGCCAGGACGTGCAGGCAGCCAGGGACATATTCGACGGGCTCGACCTGTCCGATCAGCTTCACTACGGCCAGCGCGACGTGCTGCCGGTCGCGGTCGCCCAGCTGCGCTTCGCGCTCGGCGAGCTGCGCCGCGTCCGGTCCGAGCGCATCGGGTTCGAGCCTTTGCCCCCCGACTTCCTCGAACGGCTCGAGGAGCGCTGCGGGGGTCTGCTCGAGGCTCAGGAGGCGTACGCCATGGCGGTCCGTTCGATCGATCCGCACTGGGCGGCGATGAGCGGCTACCGCGTGGGGGAGATGTACCGGACGCTGCACCGCGACCTGATGCAGATCCCGCCGCCGCCGACGTCCAGGACCGAGCGCCAGAAGCAGATCTTCTATGCCTTCATGCACGTGCGCTACCGCGTGCTGCTCGAGAAGGGGCTGCGCGAGATCGAGCAGACGATCGCCCTCGGCGAGCGCACGGCCGACACGTCGCCCTGGATCCAGCGCGCGCGCGAGGCCAAGGACGAGATGGAGACCGCCCTGGCCGACGAGAAGGCGCAGATCGCGAAGATGCCTTTCACCGAGGCCGAGGTGAACGAGGCGCTGGACCTGCTGAAGAAGAGGCACGCGCCGGCGACTGCGGGCGCGTCGACGCGCAAGCCGTGACCGGTGATGGTTGCGTCCCCCGCTCACGCGGGCATCTCGGAAATCCAACCGTTCGGTACAGACCGGGTCCCCTGGCGACACCTTGGACCGGGAGCCTCGGGGACACATTGGACCGTGCGCCTTGGGGACACTTTCCCTTGGCGGCGGATCGTCCGTGCGGCCGGATGGCGACCGAGGAGGTCGCCGGTGCCGTGGAAGGACATCCGCCCCGTGGACGAGCGCATTCGATTCATCGCGGCCGTGCAGGAAGACCCGCGCGGCAACTTCGCCGAGCTGTGTCGTCGCTTCGGCATCCACCGCAGCAAGGGCTACAAATGGCTCGAGCGCTACCGCGAGCCAGGCCCTGCCGGGCTGGAGGACCGCAAGCCCGTCGCGCGCAGCTGCCCGCACAAGACGTCCAATGCCGTCATCGACCGCATTGTGGCGCTTCGCAAGGAGCACCCGTACGACGGCCCCAAGAAGCTGCGCAGTCGCATGTTGCACGAGGGCGATGCGTTCGTTCCAGCCGCCAGCACCATTGGCGAGATCCTAGACCGCTACGGACTGATTCGACCACGCCGTGCGCGGCTGCGAGTACCGCCCAGCCCCAGCCCGCTGGAGCCGTGCTCGGAGCCCAACGAGGTATGGTGTACCGACTTCAAAGGCCACTTCGCCTGCGGCGACGGCACCCGCTGCCATCCGCTGACCATCAGCGATGGCGCCAGCCGCTTTCTCATCAAGTGCGAGGGGCTCGGCAAACCCGACGAGCAGCAGGTGCGTCCGCACTTCGAGCGTGCGTTTCGCGAGTTCGGGCTGCCGCTTCGTATCCGCAGCGACAACGGGCCGCCGTTCGCCACCAAGGCGGTCGGAGGGCTTTCGAGAAAACGGTCGCCACGAGCGCATGCACCGCACCCTCAAGGAGCAGACTGCCAGCCCGCCCGCGCCGACCATGGCCGACCAGCAGCGAGTCTTCGATCGCTTTCGCGCCGACTACAACGAGCATCGCCCTCACGAAGCGCTCGGCATGACGGCGCCGGCGGCCCACTACGAGCCCTCGCCGCGTCCGATGCCCGATCGACCGCACGAAATCGACTACGGCGATGGCTTCGCCGTGCGGCGGGTTAGGGACAACGGCCGGTTCTCGTGGCGCGGTCACGAGTTGCTCGTCGGGCGGCTGCTGTCCGCCCAGCCGCTGGGTTTGCGCGAAATCGACGACGACGAATGGGAGCTGTTCTTCGGGCCGTTGCTCGTCGGATACGTGCTCGCACGCCAGGGACAGCCCCGCATCGAGCCCGTCTTCACGCGGCCGAGTTGAGCCGCTTGCGCCAGCAGGTTGACGACGCACGCGCCCTGGCGCGGTTTCGCCCAGCACGCCACTCGGACTGCGCCGACCGCGTCGTGGTCTGCGTTCGCGCCGCTGACGGTTGGCGTCTCGGAGCTCCCGGTCCGCATCGAAACGACACCCCGCGTCAAGCACGGGCCGGGGTGGATCGCGTCCAGCAAGCTGTTGGTCACCGTCTCCAAAGCACCCGGATTGCGCTCGGGGAGAGAGAGGTTTGAGCTAAGGCAGAGCTGCGATCTGTCGCCAAGGGTCCCGGTCGCTCAGTTCTCGATACAAAGCGTCACGGACGGACGTCGCGCGGCGTGGGACGTCTTTCCGGTCGACGCGGACAGAGGTCGCGCGGCGTGGGACGTCTTTCCGGTCGACGCGGACAGAGGTCGCGCGGCGTGGGACGTCTTTCCGGTCGACGCGGACAGAGGTCGCGCGGCGTGGGATGTCTTTCCGGTCGACGCGGACAGAGGTCGCGCGGCGTGGGACGTCTTTCCGTGCGACGCGGACGGACGTCGCGCGGCGTGGGACGTCTCTCCGGTCGACGCGGACAGACGTCGCGCGCCGTGGGATCTCCGTCCGTGCGACGCCGCGAGACGTCATCGCCGCACGGACAGACGTCCCACGCCGCGCGACGTCGGGCCGCGGCACACTTCTGCCCGCCCGAGCCGCGTTCGCTGCGTGCCGCTTGACAGACCCAGCGCCTCGCGCTACCCGAGGCGCTCTTTCGGCGACGGCCGCACAGGAAAGGTGTGCGGTCTTCATCCCCAAGGTCTCGACTTCGCTTGCTGTTTCGTGCCTGTGCCCTGCCTGGGCTAGTCCTTGCTTGCGCAAGGGCGCGCTGGGAAGTACTCTTCGCGCCCCTTTTCCCGACACGTCGCCGTTTTGGCGCCGAATCGGGCCGGCGGTTCGCCGCCGCGAGGGCTGGCGTAGCTCAATGGCAGAGCACCTGTTTTGTAAACAGGTGGTTAGGGGTTCAAGTCCCCTCGTCAGCTCGTCGTTCGAATCGAGAAAACGAAAGGATCCGGAGGGTTGCCCGAGTGGCCAAAGGGAGCAGACTGTAAATCTGCCGGCTATGCCTTCGATGGTTCGAATCCATCACCCTCCACGTAGAACGGAAGAAACACCCCGCGGGAGTAGCTCAGTTGGTAGAGCGTCAGCCTTCCAAGCTGAACGTCGCCGGTTCGAATCCGGTCTCCCGCTCGTAGTGAATCCAGACAGAGAGAACGAAGAAGACCGAACCCAGACCGCCCACCTAGCTCAGCGGTAGAGCACTTCCTTGGTAAGGAAGAGGTCACGGGTTCAAGCCCCGTGGTGGGCTCGAGCCGTCAACGCGCCTTCGATACGTCCCAGGAGACTTCAGTCATGGCCAAAGAGAAATTCGTACGCTCCAAGCCCCACGTGAACGTCGGCACGATTGGTCACATCGACCACGGCAAGACGACGCTGACCGCGGCGATCGTGAAGGTGCAGTCGAAGAAGGGCCTGGCGAAGGTCATCAGCTACAAGGACATCGCCAAGGGCGGGACGGTTCGCGACGACACCAAGACGGTGACGATCGCGGTGGCGCACGTGGAGTACGAGAGCAACAAGCGGCACTACGCGCACGTCGATTGCCCGGGTCACGCGGACTACATCAAGAACATGATCACGGGCGCGGCGCAGATGGACGGGGCGATCTTGGTGGTGAGCGCGCTCGACAGCGTGATGCCGCAGACGCGCGAGCACGTGCTTTTGGCGCGTCAGGTGGGGCTCAACCACATCGTGGTGTTCCTCAACAAGTGCGACGCGGTCGACGACCCGGAGATGCTGGACCTGGTGGAGATGGAGGTTCGCGAGCTTCTCAACAAGTACAAGTTCGACGGCGACAACGCGACGGTGGTCCGGGGCGCGGCGCTGCCTGCGCTCAACGGCGACGAGAAGTGGGAGAAGTCGATCGGCGAGCTGATGGACGCGCTCGACAGCAAGATCCCCGACCCCGTTCGCGACATCGACAAGCCGTTTTTGATGGCGGTCGAGGACGTGTTCTCGATCAAGGGTCGCGGCACGGTGGCCACCGGTCGCGTGGAGCGCGGCGTGGTGAAGGTGGGCGAGGAGGTGGAGATCATCGGCTTCGCCGACACGCGCAAGGTGGTGGTGACGGGCGTGGAGATGTTCCGCAAGCTCCTGGACCAGGGTCAGGCGGGTGACAACATCGGCGTTCTTCTGCGCGGCATCGAGAAGAACGAGATCGAGCGCGGTCAGGTTCTGGCCAAGCCGGCGAGCGTGACTCCGCACACGAAGTACGAGGCGGAGGTCTACGTCCTGAAGAAGGAGGAGGGCGGCCGTCACACGCCGTTCTTCACCAACTACCGGCCGCAGTTCTACATGCGCACCACGGACGTGACCGGGACGGTGGCGCTGCCCGAGGGCACCAAGATGGTCATGCCGGGCGACAACACCAAGATGACCATCGAGCTCATCACGCCGGTGGCGCTCGAGGAGCAGCAGCGCTTCGCCATCCGAGAGGGCGGCCGCACCGTCGGCGCCGGCATCGTCACCAAGATCCTGGCCTGAGCCGCGGCTGCAACCCATGGCCGAGCGAGTGAACGTGTCGCTCGCTTGCACGGAGTGCGAATCGAGGAATTACCGGACCACGCGGAAACGCGAGCACAAGGGGCAGCTGACCTTGAAGAAATACTGCCCCGCGTGCAAACGCCACACGGTCCACAAAGAGACGAAGTGACCCCTGGAGCCGCGTCTCCAGGGGAATAGGGGTTTAGCTCAGCTGGTAGAGCAGCGGATTCCAAATCCGCAGGTCGTGGGTTCGAATCCCTCAGCCCCTGCAAACCGGTCTCGCGGACGAAACGAAGATGCCCACCGAAGACGACGTCAAACGATCGCGCGCGGAAGAGGACACTCCGGAAGAGGAGCAGTCTAGCGAGGAGGCGCACGCCCAGACGTCTTCGGAACCGCCGGAGGCGGCGGCCGAGCCCACGCCGACGGAAGAGCAAACGGGCGACGTCGCCCCGGTGGGCGGAGTCGCCTCGCCGAGCCAGCTCGGGACGAAGCGCTTCGTGTACGCGGCCTACTTCGCCGGGGCGATCGCCATCGCGTTCCTCGTGTCGAAGATCGCCGATTTCGCCTGGTACAAGCTGCAGGGCTGGAAACCGACGATCGGCGAGCCACGCGACGAGATCGTCATGCCGCTGTCGGCGCTCATCGGCGCCGGCGCCGCTCTCTACTACTGGTATCGCACGCGCGCCCGCCAACTCGCGGAGGAAGTGGCGGCCGAGATGGCCAAGGTGACCTGGCCCACCCGCACGGAGGTGACCAACGGCACCTTCGTCGTGATCGTCACCACCATCGTCTCGACCGTGTTCTTCGCCCTCATGGACAAGTTCTGGGCGTTCGTCACCAATCTCGTTTACGGGGGCATCTGAGGCGTCATGGCCAAGAAGTGGTACGTCATCCAGACCTACTCGGGCTACGAAGCCAAGGTCAAAGAGGCGCTCCTCCAGCGCATCAAGGAGCATCACATGGAGGATCGCTTCGGCGAGGTGCTCATCCCGACCGAGACGGTGACCGAGCAGCGCGCCGGCGGCAAGAGCCGCACGCGCCAGCGCACGAGCTTCCCCGGCTACATCTTCGTCGAAATGGAGATGAGCGAGGAGGTCTGGCACCTCGTCAAGGACACGCCGAAGGTCACCGGCTTCATCGGCAACCAGCGCCCGCAGGAGGTCACGCCGCCTCAGATCGACGACCTGCGCAAGAGCATCGTCGAGGGCGCGGTCAAACCCAAGCCGCGCGTCAGCTTCGAGGCGGGCGACGAGATCCGCGTCATCGACGGCGCGTTCGCGAACTTCTCGGGCACCGTCGAGGAGGTGAAGCCCGACAAGCAGAAGCTGCGCGTGAAGGTCTCCATCTTCGGTCGCGCGACGCCGGTCGAGCTGGATTTCAGTCAGGTGGAGAAGAGGGTCTGACGGCACGCCTCCGGCGCAGCCGGAGCAGCGTGGTCGAAAGTTGGGATAGTCATGGCGAAGAAAGTCTCTGGCATCGTCAAGCTGCAGCTCCCGGCCGGCAAGGCCAGCCCCGCGCCCCCCGTGGGCCCGGCGCTCGGTCCGCACGGCATCAACATCATGGCGTTCTGCAAGGAGTTCAACGCCAAGACGCAGGGGAGCGACATGATCATCCCCGTCGTCCTGACGGTCTACTCCGACCGCTCCTTCAGCATGATCCTGAAGACGCCGCCGACGAGCGTCCTGCTCAAGAAGGCGGCGGGCCTGTCGACCGGAAAGAAGCCCGGCTCCGGCTCCAAGGAGCCGAACAAGAACAAGGTCGGCAAGGTCACGATGAAGCAGGTGCGCGAGCTCGCGGAGCAGAAGATGGGCGACATGAACTGCACCGACATCGAGTCGGCGATGCGCACCGTCATGGGCACCGCCCGCTCGATGGGCATCGACGTCACGGAGTGAGAGAGCTCGATCCAAACCCACACCACCGACCTCGAGGAATCCTTCCTCGAGCCCACCGGTGGGAGGCCACACAACCCGAGCGGCATCGCCGCAACCGATGCCGAGGCCGAACAGGAGGAGAATGCCGAAGATCCCGAAGAACCGCGCGAAGGCCGTCCAGGTGGTGGACGCCGCGCGCAAATACAGCGTCGAAGAGGCGTGCGCCCTCGTGAAGAAGGCCAAGTTCGCCAAGTTCGACGAGACGGTCGACCTCGCGGTCCGTCTGGGCGTGAATCCCAAGCACGCCGATCAGATGGTCCGCGGCGCGATCGTTCTGCCGCACGGAACCGGCAAGACCGTGCGCGTCCTGGTCTTCGCCAAAGGCGAGAAAGAGCGCGAGGCCCGAGAGGCCGGCGCCGACTTCGCCGGGAGCGACGACCTGGTCGCCAAGGTCGCCGAAGGGTTCCTGGACTTCGACCGCGTGATCGCGACGCCCGACATGATGGGCGCCGTCGGCAAGCTCGGTCGCGTCCTCGGTCCGCGCGGCCTCATGCCCAACCCGAAGGTCGGCACGGTCACGTTCGACGTGGGCGCCGCCGTCAGGGATGCCAAGGGCGGCAAGATCGAGTACCGCGTCGAGAAGGCGGGCATCGTGCACGCGCGGATCGGCAAGGTCTCCTTCGAGGAGAAGGCGCTCAGCGACAACGCGACGGCGCTCATTTCCGCGCTGGTGCGGCAGAAGCCGTCCACCGCCAAGGGCACCTACCTGAAGAGCATCACGGTCAGCTCGACCATGGGCCCGGGCATCAAGATCGACCCCGCTCACTTCGTGAGCCAGGCCGAAGAGGGATGAAGCTCATGGATCGCGCCACCAAGGACGTTCAGATCGGCGAGATCAAGGCACGCTTCGACAAGATGTCGGCGGCCGTCTTCCTCGACTTCAAGGGGATGACCGTCGAGAGCGTGACGAAGCTCCGGGCCGAGTTCCGGAAAGCCGGCGTCGAGTACAAGGTCTGCAAGAACACGCTCGTCAGGCACGCGCTCAAGGACGCCCCGTACAAGGGCAAGTTGGACGACGTGCTCGTCGGCATGACGGGCATCGCTTGGAGCTACGAGGACCCCAGCGCGGCCGCGAAGGTCGTGAAGGCCTTCCGCAAGGATCCGGCCGGGGAGAAGCTCCAGATCAAGGCAGGGCTGGTCGAGGGTTCCATCCTGGACGCGAAGAGCGTCGAGGAGCAGCTCGCGACGATGCCCGGAAAGAACGAGCTGCGCGCCAAGCTGCTCGCGACGCTTCAAGCGCCGCTACAGAACTTCGTCGCCCTGCTCGCCGCCCCCGCTCAGAACTTCGCCTACCTGCTTTCGGCGAAGGAGCGCGCGGGGAACAAGTAAACCCAACAAAGACTTCGACTGTTTTTCGATTACGGAGAATTCCCAATGGCAGACATCACGCGTGAGCAGGTCGTCGATTTCCTCTCGAACCTGCCGGTCATCCAGCTGGCGGACCTCATCAAGACGCTCGAGGACAAGTGGGGCGTCAAGGCCGCTCCGGTCGCGGTGGCGGCGGGTCCGGCGGTCGGCGGCGCTGCCGCCGCGGCGGCTCCGGCCGAGGAGAAGACGGAGTTCAACGTCGAGCTCAAGGAGTCCGGCGCGAACAAGATCGCCGTCATCAAGGTCGTGCGCGAGATCACGGGCCTGGGCCTCAAGGAGGCCAAGGACCTCGTCGAGGGCGCGCCGAAGACCCTCAAGGAGGCCGTGTCCAAGGCCGAGGCCGAGGACATGAAGAAGAAGCTCGAGGAGGCCGGCGCCAAGGTCGAGCTCAAGTAGGTGTCGAATTTTACGAGAGTTTTTTGACGCAGCGCGACCAGGGACGGCGCCCGGAAGAGACCTCTTCCGCGGCGCACGTCCCTGCTCGCGTTTGCACAATGCTTTCCGCCGACTAGGCTCACGAGTCCTCGGCGGCGTGCCTTTTGCTTTACGCGGTCGAATTTCCGACTAAGGTCCGCACCGCGGCTTGAGACCTCACGCCGGGCAAACGCGCGTGCCCGGCGGTCCCGAAGGTCGTCCCCGTTCCCGTTCCGCGTCGATCAGGAGCAGCGATGGCGAGCGTCATCCAGTCCAACTTCCGCATCCGCAAGCATCTCGGACGTGTCCGCAAGGTCATCGAGGTCCCCAACCTCATCGACATCCAGAAGACGTCGTACGACAAGTTCCTCCAGTCCACGGTCGCTCAGAACGAGCGCGCCGAGGTCGGGCTGCAGGCCGTCTTCCGCAGCGTCTTCCCCATCAAGGACTTCAACGGGACGAGTGAGCTCGTCTTCGTCAGCTACAACCTCGAGAAGCCCAAGTACGACGTCGAGGAGTGCCGCCAGCGCGGCATGACCTACGCCGCTCCGATCAAGGTGACGACGCAGCTGATGATCTACGACACCCGCGAGGGTGGCGAGCGCATCGTTCGCGACATCAAGGAGCAGGAGGTCTACTTCGGCGAGATCCCGCTGATGACGGACACCGGTACGTTCATCATCAACGGGACCGAGCGCGTCGTCGTCAGCCAGCTGCACCGCAGCCCGGGCGTCTTCTTCGACCACGACAAGGGCAAGACGCACTCGAGCGGCAAGGTCCTCTACAGCGCGCGCATCATCCCGTACCGCGGCTCGTGGCTCGACTTCGAGTTCGACCCCAAGGACATCATCTACGTCCGCATCGACCGCCGCCGCAAGATGCACGCGACCGTGCTCCTGCGCGCGCTCGGCTACTCGACCCAGGACCTCCTCAACTACTTCTACAACACGGAGGAGGTCTATCTCGAGAAGGGCGGCAAGTACGCCAAGAGCGTCGAGTTCGACCTTCTGCCCGGCCAGCGCGCGACGCGCGACATCAAGGTCGGCGCCGAGGTCGTCGTCAAGAAGAACACCAAGTTCACGAAGGCGGCGATCAAGAAGCTGCGCGACGCCAAGATCGATCGGCTGCCGATCGACGTGGAGGAGCTCGTCGGCAAGGTCGCGGCGCACGACGTCGTCGACAAGGAGACGGGCGAGGTCGTCCTCGAGGTCAACGAAGAGGTGACCGAGGCGAAGCTCGAGAAGCTGCGCGAGGCGGGCATCGAGGAGTTCAAGATCCTCTTCATCGACGGCCTCAACGTCGGCTCGTACCTGCGCGACACGCTGCTCGCGGAGAAGGTCAAGACGACCGAGGACGCGATCATGGAGATCTACCGCCGCCTGCGGCCGGGCGATCCCCCGACGCTCGAGACGGCGAAGACCCTCTTCCACAACCTGTTCTTCAACCCGGAGCGCTACGACCTGTCGAAGGTCGGCCGCCTGAAGCTCAACTACAAGTTCTACCGCGATCTGCCCGAGGACCAGCGCCCGTCGCTCGACACCTCCGTGCTGACGCCGCAAGACATCCTCGAGACCGTCCGCCACCTCATCGAGCTGAAGAACGGTCGCGGGTCGGTCGACGACATCGACCACCTCGGCAATCGTCGCGTGCGCGCGGTCGGCGAGCTGATGGAGAATCAGTATCGCATCGGCCTGGTGCGCATGGAGCGCGCCATCAAGGAGCGCATGAGCATGTCGCAGGAGATCGACACGCTCATGCCGCACGACCTCATAAACGCGAAGCCGGTGAGCGCCGTCGTCAAGGAGTACTTCGGCAGCTCGCAGCTCTCGCAGTTCATGGACCAGACCAACCCGCTGAGCGAGGTGACGCACAAGCGCCGCCTCAGCGCGCTCGGTCCCGGCGGTCTCACGCGCGAGCGCGCGGGCTTCGAGGTCCGCGACGTCCATCCGACGCACTACGGTCGCATCTGCCCGATCGAGACGCCGGAGGGGCCGAACATCGGCCTCATCGCGTCGCTGTCGACCTTCGCGCGCGTCAACGAGTTCGGCTTCGTCGAGACGCCGTACCGCCGCGTCGCCGAGGGCCGGATCACCGACGACGTGTCGTGGTACTCGGCCCTCGAGGAGGAGGGGAAGTACATCGCCCAGGCGTCCGCCGCCGTCGACGAGAAGGGCAAGTTCAGGGAGTCGCTCGTCAGCGCGCGCCTCAACGGCGACTTCCACATGGTCACGCCCGACATGATCCAGCTGGTGGACGTGTCGCCGAACCAGATGGTGTCGGTCGCCGCCGCGCTGGTGCCCTTCCTCGAGCACGACGACGCCAACCGCGCCCTCATGGGCGCCAACATGCAGCGCCAGGCGGTGCCGCTCATCCGCAGCCACGCGCCGTTCGTCGGCACGGGCATGGAGGGGAAGCTGGCGCGCGACTCGGGCGTGTGCACGCTCGCGCGCCGCGACGGCATGATCGAGAGCGTCGACGCGACGCGCATCGTCGTCCGTCCCGACTCCGACAAGCCGGAGATCCCGGACATCTATCCGCTGATGAAGTTCCAGCGGTCCAACCAGTCCACTTGCTACAACCAGACGCCGATCGTCCGCGCGGGCGACCGGGTGAAGGCCGGCGAGGTGCTGGCCGACGGCCCGAGCACCGATATGGGCGAGCTCGCAATGGGGCAGAACGTGCTCGTCGCGTTCATGCCGTGGCAGGGCTTCAACTTCGAGGACTCGATCCTCGTCTCCGAGCGCATCGCGAAGGAGGACGTGTTCACCTCGATCCACATCGAGGAGTTCGAGTGCGTCGCCCGCGACACGAAGCTCGGCAAGGAAGAGGTGACGCGCGACATCCCGAACGTCGGCGAGGAGGCCCTCAAGGACCTCGACGAGAGCGGGATCGTGCGCATCGGCGCCGAGGTGAAGCCGGGCGACATCCTGGTCGGCAAGATCACGCCGAAGGGCGAGACGCAGCTCAGCCCGGAGGAGAAGCTGCTCCGCGCGATCTTCGGCGAGAAGGCCGGCGACGTGCGCGACAGTAGCCTGCGCGTGCCGCCGGGCGTCGGCGGCATCGTCATCAACGCCCGCGTCTTCTCCCGCAAGGGGACCGAGAAGGACGAGCGCTCCAAGGACATCGAGGACCAGGAGCGCGCGCGCCTCGAGAAGATGCGCGACGAGGAGATCAAGATCCTGCGCGACTCGTTCTACCGCCAGATCAAGAAGCAGCTGGTGGGGACGACGACCACGGGCAAGCTCGTCGACGACAAGGGCAAGGTCCTTCTGCAGAAGGGCGCCCAGCTCGACGAGGAGACGCTCGAGAACGTCCCGCGCAAGTACTGGACGGAGCTGCCCGTCGAGGGCGCCGAGGAGATCGCGCAGAAGGTCCGCGAGCTCGAGGAGATCGTCTCCCTCCGCGAGGAGCACTTCCGCGACAAGATCGATCGCCTGAGCAAGGGCGACGAGCTGCCGCCGGGCGTCATCAAGATGGTGAAGGTCTACATCGCCATCAAGAGGAAGCTGCAGGTCGGCGACAAGATGGCGGGGCGCCACGGCAACAAGGGCGTCATCTCGCGCATCCTGCCGGAAGAGGACATGCCGTACCTGCAGGACGGCACGCCGGTCGACGTCGTGCTCAACCCGCTCGGCGTGCCGAGCCGCATGAACGTCGGGCAGATCCTCGAGACGCACCTCGGGTGGGGCGCGCGCGTGCTGGGCGCTCAGCTCCGCTACATGCTCGAGGAGAAGTTCGGCGCCAACGCGATGCGCGACCACATCAAGAAGATCTTCGACGGCGACGAGGACGTCGCCAAGTGGCTGTCGAAGCTCTCCGAGGACGACGTGCGCGCGCTGGCCAACAAGCTGAAGCGCGGCGTCCACTACGCGAGCCCCGTCTTCGACGGCGCGCAGGAGACGCAGATCAAGAACACGCTGTCGCTCGCGGGCTTGCCCTCGAGCGGCCAGACGGTGCTCTTCGACGGGCGCACGGGCGAGGCGTTCGATCAGGAGGTGACGGTGGGCATCATGTACGTCCTCAAGCTCCACCACCTGGTCGACGACAAGATCCACGCGCGCTCCATCGGGCCCTACTCGCTGGTCACGCAGCAGCCGCTCGGCGGCAAGGCGCAGTTCGGCGGGCAGCGTCTCGGTGAGATGGAGGTGTGGGCCATGGAGGCGTACGGCACCGCCTACGCGCTCCAGGAGTTCCTCACCGTCAAGAGCGACGACGTGCAGGGTCGTACCCGCATGTACGAGGCGATCGTCAAGGGCGAGTACAACCTCGAGCCGGGTCTGCCCGAGAGCTTCAACGTTCTCATCAAGGAGCTCCAGGCTCTCTGTCTGAACGTCGAGCTCGTCGAGCCGGGCGCCCAGCGCGTCGAGCACGCGGCAGAGGAGTGAGATTGAACAGGAAGGCGGGAAGACGGGAAGGGTTGGGCTTCCCGTCTTCCACTTTCCTGTGAATCCCCCTCTCCCCCACAAGGTTTTCAAGAATTTTTTCGGCAGGCAGTCAGGAAAAGGAAGAACCCGATGCGCGACATCTTCAGCTTCTTCGAGAAGCCCAAGGATCCGCTCTCCTTCAGCGCGATTCGCATTTCGCTCGCGTCGCCCGAGAAGATCCGCGAGTGGTCGCACGGTGAAGTCAAGAAGCCCGAGACGATCAACTACCGGACGTTCAAGCCGGAGAGGGACGGCCTCTTCTGCGCGAAGATCTTCGGGCCGGTGAAGGACTACGAGTGCAACTGCGGCAAGTACAAGCGCATGAAGCACCGCGGGATCGTCTGCGAGAAGTGCGGCGTCGAGGTCATCCAGTCGAAGGTCCGCCGCGAGCGCCTTGGCCACATCAACCTGGCCACGCCCGTCGCGCACATCTGGTTCCTCAAGTCGCTGCCGAGCCGCATCGGCAACATCCTCGACATCTCGCTCAAGGACCTGGAGAAGGTCCTCTACTGCGAGAGCTACATCGTCATCGACCCCAAGGAGACGGGGCTGGGGAAGGGTGAGCTGCTGAGCGAGGAGCGCTACATGCAGCTCGCCGAGGAGTACGGCGAGGACAAGTTCACCGCCGGCATGGGCGGCGAGGCCATCCTCGAGATGCTCAAGCAGGTCGACGTCCACACGCTGAGCGAGCAGCTCCGCCAGGAGATGCGCACCGCGACGAGCGAGGCGAAGCGGAAGAAGATCGTCAAGCGCCTGAAGGTCTGCGAGGCGTTCCGCGAGAGCGGCAACCGCCCCGAGTGGATGATGCTGACGGTCATCCCGGTCCTGCCCCCGGACCTCCGCCCGCTCGTGCCGCTCGACGGCGGCCGCTTCGCGACGAGTGACCTGAACGATCTCTATCGTCGCGTCATCAACCGCAACAACCGCCTCAAGCGCCTGCTCGAGCTCAACGCGCCCGAGATCATCATCCGCAACGAGCGGCGCATGCTGCAGGAGGCAGTCGACGCGCTGTTCGACAACGGCCGGCGCGGCAAGACGATCACGGGGCCGAACAAGCGCCCGCTCAAGAGCCTGAGCGACATGCTCAAGGGCAAGCAGGGGCGCTTCCGCCAGAACCTGCTCGGCAAGCGCGTCGACTACTCCGGCCGCTCCGTCATCGTCGTCGGCCCGACGCTCAAGCTGCACCAGTGCGGTCTGCCCAAGCAGATGGCGATCGAGCTCTTCAAGCCGTTCATCTACAACAAGCTCGAGGAGCGCGGGTACGTCAACACCATCAAGAGCGCGAAGAAGATGGTGGAGAAAGAGCGTCCCGAGGTCTGGGACATCCTCGAGGAGGTCATCACCGAGCACCCGGTGCTCCTCAACCGCGCGCCGACGCTCCACCGCCTCGGCATCCAGGCGTTCGAGCCGGTGCTGATCGAGGGCAAGGCCATCCAGCTGCACCCGCTGGTGTGCGCGGCGTTCAACGCCGACTTCGACGGCGACCAGATGGCCGTGCACGTGCCGCTATCGGTCGAGGCGCAGATGGAAGCGCGCGTGCTCATGATGAGCACGAACAACATCCTCTCGCCCGCCAACGGCCGCCCGATCATCAACCCCACGCAGGACATCGTCCTCGGCCTCTACTACGCCACGCGCGAGCGCAAGTTCGCCAAGGGCTGCTTCCGCGAGGGGAGCCTCACCGTCGACAAGAAGGGCCACGCCGAGGGCTACCTGCGCGGCGTCTACTCCAGCGTGGACGAGGTCCGCATGGCCTACGACCACGGCGAGGTCACGCTGCACTCGGGCATCCGCGTGCGCGTGCCCGATCCCGCCGACCGCAGCAAGACGCGCATCGTCAACACGACGGTGGGCCGCTGCCTCATCGCCGAGATCCTGCCGGAGGGCTTGCCGTTCGATCTCGTCAACAAGACGCTCGACAAGAAGGCCCTCAGCGCGCTGATCGACGCCTGCTACCGCAAGCATCGCAACAAGGCGACCGTGCTCCTGGCCGACCGCCTGCGTACGCTCGGCTTCGACTACGCGACGCGCGCCGGCGTCTCGATCTGCATGGACCACATGGTCATCCCGCAGGCCAAGGGCGTCCTCCTCGGCGAGGCGCAGGCCGAGGTGCAGCGCGTCGTCGATCAGTACCAGGAAGGCCTCATCACCGACGGTGAGCGGTACAACAAGATCGTCGACATCTGGGCCGGCGTCGCCGACAAGGTGACGCAGGAGATGATGAACGAGATCGGCAAAGAGAAGATCGTCGATCCAGAGACCGGCAAGGAACTCATCGAGCCGAGCTTCAACCCGATCTACATCATGGCCGACTCGGGAGCCCGAGGCTCCACGCAGCAGATCCGCCAGCTGGCGGCCATGCGCGGTCTGATGGCCAAGCCGTCGGGCGAGATCATCGAGACGCCGATCACCGCGAACTTCCGCGAGGGTCTCAGCGTTCTCCAGTACTTCATCTCGACCCACGGCGCGCGCAAGGGCCTCGCCGACACGGCCCTCAAGACGGCCAACTCGGGGTACCTCACGCGGCGCCTCGTCGACGTCGCGCAGGACGCCGTCATCGCGGAGTTCGACTGCGGGACGCTCGACGGCATCCGCGTCACCAAGCTCGAGGACGCGGGCGAGGTCATCCAGCCGCTCGGCGACCGCATCCTCGGCCGCGTCGCGCTGGAGGACATCGTCGACCCGCTCACGGGCGAGGTGTTGGTCCCGGCCAACACGGAGCTCGACGAGCACCTCGTGCACGTCATCGAGGAGGCCGGCATCGAGGAGGTCGTCATCCGCTCGGTGCTCACCTGCCAGACCAAGCGCGGCGTGTGCGCCAAGTGCTACGGGCGCGACCTCGCGCGCGGGTACAAGGTCAACATCGGCGAGTCGATCGGCATCATCGCCAGCCAGTCGATCGGCGAGCCGGGCACGCAGCTGACGATGCGCACGTTCCACATCGGCGGCGCCGCGGCGCGCGGCAAGATCGAGCAGAGCTCGCTCGAGGCGCGCAACGAAGGCTACGTCCGCATCCGCAACGCGAACATCGCCAAGAAGGCGGACGGCAGCATCGTCATGAACCGCCACGGCGAGGTCGTCCTCGTCGACGACACGGGCCGCGAGCGCGAGCACCACCGCCTGGTCTACGGCGCGATGCTCAAGGTCAACGAGGGCGACAAGGTGAAGGCGGGTCAGCTCCTCGCGGAGTGGGACGCGTTCGCCATGCCGATCCTCAGCGAGGTCGGCGGCATCGTGAAGTTCGGCGACATCGTCGAGGGCGTCACGATGACCGAGAAGCTCGACGAGGTGACCGGCCTGTCGCGCAAGGTCATCATCGAGTCGCGCGCCGCGGACCTCCGCCCGCGTATCTCGATCAAGGACCCGAACAGCGGCGAGACCCGCAAGCTGCCGGGGAGCACGCTCGACGCGCGCTACCTGCTGCCGGTGGGCGCCAACATCGTCGTGCAGGACGGCGACGAGATTGCCGCGGGCGACGTGCTCGCGAAGATCCCGCGCGAGACGACGAAGACGCAGGACATCACGGGCGGTCTGCCGCGCGTGGCCGAGCTCTTCGAGGCGCGCAAGCCCAAGGACCACGCCATCATCGCCGAGATCGACGGCGAGGTATCGTTCGGCAAGGACACCAAGGGCAAGCGCAAGGTCGTCATCACGCCATTCTCGCCGGACGGCCAGCTCCTGACGGACCAGGCGCGCGAGTACCTGATCCCGAAGGGCAAGCACATCCAGGTGCAGCCGGGCGACCGCGTTCGCGCGGGCGAGCCGCTGATGGATGGTCCGGCCAACCCGCACGACATCCTCCGCGTCAAGGGCGAGAAGGAGCTGGCGGCGTACCTCGTCAACGAGATCCAGCAGGTCTACCGCCTGCAGGGCGTCGCCATCAACGACAAGCACATCGAGGTCATCGTTCGCCAGATGCTCCGGCGCGTCCGCATCAAGGACGTCGGCGACACGAACTTCCTCATCGACGAGCAGGTGGAGAAGTACATCTTCGAGCGCGAGAACCAGCGCGTCATCGAGCGCGGTGGACGTCCCGCCGTCGCCGAGCCGCTGCTCCTCGGCATCACGAAGGCGAGCCTCTCGACCGAGTCGTTCATCAGCGCGAGCTCCTTCCAGGAGACGACGAAGGTGCTCACCGAGGCCGCGGTGTCCGGCAAGATCGACTTCCTCCGCGGTCTCAAGGAGAACGTCATCATGGGCCGCCTGATCCCGGCCGGGACGGGGCTGCCGCCGTACAAGCAGCTCAAGGTCATCGTCGAGGGCGAGGAGGAGCGCTTTGCTCCGCCCGCGCCGCGGCCGACCGAGACGGCGCTGACGGCGGTCAACGAGGAGTAACCTCGTTGCGCGCGGCGAAGAGGCCGGGGCCGAAGGGCTCCGGCCTTTCGTCGTTTGTGGAGGTCGGCTAGGCCGCCTGTTCGACGATCCCGAACGCGGCGACGCCCTTCTTGCGGAGCTCGCGCTTGATCCCGTCGGTGCGCCCCGGCTGCCCGAGCACGCGCGCGATGAGCGCCGAGGCCCAGTCGTCGAGCATCGCGCCGCCGCACGTGTCGAAGTCGTCGCATTCGCCGCGCAAGACGGTCTGCCAGGCGAGCGCCTGCGCGCGCGCGGTGCGGTCCTCCTCGGAGGCGCCGGCCTCGAGGCGCGAGCGACCGAGCAGCGCTTGCAGCCGCTTCAGCCCGTCCTCGCCAGCGCCGGCCGCGGCTGCCACTTCTTCCATGACGCGCACGAGCGTGTGAAACGGATCGGAGATCGGATCGGCCATCGAGTCTTCCATCGACGGCGAAGCCTCGACGTCAAGCGCGCCCGACCTGAGGTCCAGCGCCAGGGCCTCGGAGGCCGCGACTTCGTCGTTGCTCGCCGGCGCGGCCACCTCGTCGACGGCTTCGAGCATCGGCAGCTCGTCGACGATCTCGATGTCGTCGATGTCGTCGTGGAGGCCGTGCTCGACGTCGCCGGCGTCATCCCGACCGAGCTCCGGGTCGTCGGGGGCCTCGTCCACCTCGATGACCGGGGGCACCGGATCCGTCTCGCCCACGGACGACGGCGCCACGGGCACGCAGCTGGCCGCGCCGCACGGGTCGGCACACCACCAGATTGCGCCCTCGTGCAGCGCGGGGTTGTCGTTCGGGAACTCGGCGCACGCGGCCGGTCGGCGGTCCATCGGGGTCGGCCTCCAATGTAGGACGGTATGCGCATGCCCCGATTCCGGCCAAAAAACAGGCAATACCGTGCGGTGCAGCGCCTGGTTCCCGGCCCGGCCCCTCTCAGACCACCGCCCCGTCCCGGTAGCGCCGTCGGGCCCACTCGTGCATCACGATCCCGGCAGCCACCGTGACCGGCAGCGAATGGTTGACCCCGTAGATGGGGATGCCGACCACCTCGTCCGCGCGGTCCATGACCTCGCGCGGGACGCCGAAGCGCTCACTGCCGAAGACGAAGACGAGCTCGGCCGGAAAGGCTTCGACCGCCTGGACCGTACGGCGCGCGAAGTCCTTCTCGACCACCCAGAGTGGCCGCCCCAGGGTCGCGGAGAGGAGCGCCGCGGCGTCCGGCAGGTGCACGATCCGCTCGAATTTGTGCATTCCCATCGCGGCCTTGGCGTAGTAGGGCGTTCCCCCCACCACGAACACCTCGCGCGCGAGAAAGCTGTGCGCCACGCGGATGACCGCGCCGACGGCGAAGGCGTTTCCTGGCGACCAGAGCGCGACCGAGAAGTCGTTCCGAAGCGGCGCGAGCGCCTCACGCACGCGCTCCGGCGGCTCATCGATGGGCGGGTCCAGGGCCATGCATAGGCCTTGACAGAGAGAGGCCTGCAAGTAAAGTGCGCCTCCCCCGCGGCCCGGGCCCTGGTGCAGTGTGCCCGCCGTCGTCCGGGACTCGATCGACCGATGCCCACCATCAATCAGCTCATCCGTCATGGCCGTGAAGCGGCGCGCATCAAGACCGCGTCGCCCGCGCTCAAGGCCTGCCCGCAGAAGCGCGGCGTGTGTGTCCGCGTCTACACGACGACACCGAAGAAGCCCAACTCGGCCCTCCGCAAGGTGTGCCGCGTGCGGCTCACCAACGGCATGGAAGTGACCTCGTACATCCCGGGTGAGGGGCACAACCTGCAGGAGCACTCGGTCGTCCTCATCCGTGGCGGCCGCGTCAAGGACCTGCCCGGGGTCCGCTACCACGTCGTCCGCGGCACGCTCGACGCGTCGGGCGCCATCGGCCCGTCGTCGACGAACAAGGTCAACCGCAACCGCAAGCGCTCCAAGTACGGCGTCAAGCGCCCGAAGGCATGACGGGCCCCGGTCAGGGGGAGCGCGGCCGCTCCCCCGACACCCGCCAGCCGAACCCGCTATCGAGAAAGAAACACTCCCATGCCCCGCCGTCGCGAAGTCCCCAAGCGCCGCATCATCCCGGACCCGAAGTTCAAGGACAAGCTGGTCACCAAGTTCACGAACACGCTGATGCTCGGCGGCAAGAAGTCCACGGCCGAGGGCATCCTGTACGGCGCGCTCGACGTCATCCGCGATCGCTTCAAGGAGGACCCGCTGGAGGTTTTCCGCAAGGCGCTCGACAACACCAAGCCGAAGCTCGAGGTCAAGAGCCGCCGCGTCGGCGGCGCCACCTACCAGGTGCCCGTCGAGGTACGCCCCGAGCGCCGCGTCACGCTGGCGATGCGATGGCTGGTCCTGTACGCGCGCGATCGCGGCGAGAAGACGATGCGCGAGCGCCTCGCGGCCGAGTTCGTGGACGCCGCCAACGGCCGCGGCAACGCGGTGAAGAAGAAGGACGACACGCACAAAATGGCCGAGGCCAACAAGGCCTTCGCCCATTACCGGTGGTAATCGACGGCGAGATGACCAAGCTCACATAAGGATCGGGTTACCGCCAGAACAGCTGGCTGGCGGTTTTCGTCGAAACCGAGCGAGGCCGACGACGCTATCGCGAAGGGATCGGCGAAAAGCGCCAGCCAGATACGCAGTACCCCGACACCCTCTCTGGGTCAGCCGCGCGAGCGGCGCTCTTTCGAACCGCGGAAGAGCAGGGCCAGGGAGGGTTTCGTGCATCCGACCCCCCAGAGAAAGTATCAAGAAGAGGTTTTCCGTGGCTCGTGAGTACCCCCTTGAGAGAACGCGCAACATCGGCATCATGGCGCACATCGATGCCGGCAAGACGACGACGACCGAGCGCGTCCTCTATTACACAGGCGTCAACTACAAGATCGGGGAGGTTCACGAGGGCGCCGCGACCATGGACTACATGGTCCAGGAGCAGGAGCGCGGCATCACGATCACCTCGGCGGCGACCAACTGCTTCTGGCGCCCGACCGACGGGCCGTGGGGCGGGGTCAGCCACCGAATCAACATCATCGACACGCCGGGACACGTCGACTTCACGATCGAGGTCGAGCGCAGCTTGCGCGTGCTCGACGGCGCCGTCGCGGTGTTCGACGGCGGCAACGGCGTCGAGCCGCAGAGCGAGACGGTGTGGCGGCAGGCCGACAAGTACCGCGTCCCGCGCGTCGCCTTCATGAACAAGATGGACAAGGTCGGTGCCGACTTCCTCATGTGCGTCAACAGCATGAAGGAGCGCCTCGGCACCAACCCGGTTCCCATCCAGTGGCCGCTGGGTGAGGAGGACCGCCACAAGGGCGTCATCGACCTCATCAAGATGAAGGCCGCCGTGTTCGACGAGGAGTCGAAAGGCCAGAAGTTCGACTGGGTCGAGATCCCGGCCGAGTTCAAGAAGGTCGCGCAGGAGTGGCACGACAAGCTCATCGAGTCGTGCGCCGACGTCGACGACGAGATCATGTCCCTGTACCTGGACGGCAAGTCCGACCAGGTTACCGACACGATGATCCACCGCGCGCTGCGCTTCGGGACCATCAACTTCAAGCTCGTGCCGGTCATCTGCGGCAGCGCCTTCAAGAACAAGGGCGTGCAGATGCTGCTCGACGCGGTCGTCAACTACCTGCCGTCGCCGGTCGACATCCCCGCCGTCAGGGGCCTCGACCCGAGCAAGAAGGACAAGCCGGAGATCGAGCGCAAGGCCTCGGACGACGAGCCGTTCAGCGCGCTCGCGTTCAAGATCATCAACGACCCGCACGGCAACCTGACGTTCTTCCGGGTCTACTCCGGTAAGGTCGCCAGCGGGACGATGGTCCTCAACTCGACGCGCGACAAGCGCGAGCGCATCGGTCGCATCCTGCGCATGCACGCGAACAAGCGCGAGGAGGTGCAGGAGGCCGACGCGGGTAACATCTACGCGGCGGTCGGCCTGCGCGACACGCGCACGGGCGACACGCTCTGCGACGAGAAGAGCCCCGTCCTGCTCGAGCAGATGATCTTCCCGACGCCGGTCATCTCGATCGCCATCGAGCCGAAGACCAAGGCCGACGTCGAGAAGCTCGGCGTGGGGCTGCAGAAGCTCGCGGCCGAGGACCCGTCCTTCCGCATGCACACCGACGAGGAGTCGGGGCAGACGATCATCAGCGGCATGGGCGAGTTGCACCTCGAGATCATCGTCGACCGCCTGAAGCGCGAGTTCAAGGTCGAGTCGAACGTCGGCAAGCCGGAGGTCGCCTATCGCGAGGCGATCAGCCGCAACCAGAACGCCGAGTACAAGTACGCCAAGCAGTCCGGCGGCCGCGGGCAGTACGGCCACGTCCTCATGGAGATCGAGCCGGGCGAGCGCGGCAGCGGCTTCGTATTCGAGAACGACATCGTCGGCGGCGTGATCCCCAAGGAGTTCATCCCCGCCATCGAGAAGGGCGTGCGCGACGCGATGGGCCGCGGCGTCCTCGCCGGCTACCCGGTCGTCGACATGAAGTGCCGCCTGTACGACGGCAGCTACCACGAGGTCGATTCGAGCGCGCAGGCGTTCGAGGTGGCCGCCTCCCTCTGCTTCCAGGAGGGGGCGAAGAAGGCCGGCCTGGTGCTGCTCGAGCCGATCATGAAGATCGAGGTCGTCGTCCCCGAGCAGTACATGGGCGACGTCATCGGCGACCTCAACTCCCGCCGCGGTCGCATCATGGGCATGAACCAGCGCGGCAACGCGCAGGTCATCGACGCCGAGGTGCCCCTCGCGACGATGTTCGGGTACGTCACGGACCTTCGATCGATGACCCAGGGACGTGGGACGTCGACGATGCAGTTCGCCAATTACTCGCCGGTTCCCCCTGCGCTCCAGGAGGAGATCGTCGCGAAGGTCAAGGGAAGCTGATAGCCGCTCTCAGGAGATCCGGTCATGGCCAAAGAGAAATTCGTACGCTCCAAGCCCCACGTGAACGTCGGCACGATTGGTCACATCGACCACGGCAAGACGACGCTGACCGCGGCGATCGTGAAGGTGCAGTCGAAGAAGGGCCTGGCGAAGGTCATCAGCTACAAGGACATCGCCAAGGGCGGGACGGTTCGCGACGACACCAAGACGGTGACGATCGCGGTGGCGCACGTGGAGTACGAGAGCAACAAGCGGCACTACGCGCACGTCGATTGCCCGGGTCACGCGGACTACATCAAGAACATGATCACGGGCGCGGCGCAGATGGACGGGGCGATCTTGGTGGTGAGCGCGCTCGACAGCGTGATGCCGCAGACGCGCGAGCACGTGCTTTTGGCGCGTCAGGTGGGGCTCAACCACATCGTGGTGTTCCTCAACAAGTGCGACGCGGTCGACGACCCGGAGATGCTGGACCTGGTGGAGATGGAGGTTCGCGAGCTTCTCAACAAGTACAAGTTCGACGGCGACAACGCGACGGTGGTCCGGGGCGCGGCGCTGCCTGCGCTCAACGGCGACGAGAAGTGGGAGAAGTCGATCGGCGAGCTGATGGACGCGCTCGACAGCAAGATCCCCGACCCCGTTCGCGACATCGACAAGCCGTTTTTGATGGCGGTCGAGGACGTGTTCTCGATCAAGGGTCGCGGCACGGTGGCCACCGGTCGCGTGGAGCGCGGCGTGGTGAAGGTGGGCGAGGAGGTGGAGATCATCGGCTTCGCCGACACGCGCAAGGTGGTGGTGACGGGCGTGGAGATGTTCCGCAAGCTCCTGGACCAGGGTCAGGCGGGTGACAACATCGGCGTTCTTCTGCGCGGCATCGAGAAGAACGAGATCGAGCGCGGTCAGGTTCTGGCCAAGCCGGCGAGCGTGACTCCGCACACGAAGTACGAGGCGGAGGTCTACGTCCTGAAGAAGGAGGAGGGCGGCCGTCACACGCCGTTCTTCACCAACTACCGGCCGCAGTTCTACATGCGCACCACGGACGTGACCGGGACGGTGGCGCTGCCCGAGGGCACCAAGATGGTCATGCCGGGCGACAACACCAAGATGACCATCGAGCTCATCACGCCGGTGGCGCTCGAGGAGCAGCAGCGCTTCGCCATCCGAGAGGGCGGCCGCACCGTCGGCGCCGGCATCGTCACCAAGATCCTGGCCTAAGGAAGAAGAACATGGCCGCAGCGACCAAGATCCGCATTCGCCTCAAGGCATTCGATCACCAGCTGCTCGACAAGTCGGCCAACGACATCGTCGAGACGGCGAAGCGCACGGGAGCGCGCGTGGCGGGCCCCATCCCGCTGCCGACGCACATCGCGCGCTACACGGTCCTCCGCGGCCCGCACGTGGACAAGAAGTCGCGCGAGCAGTTCGAGATCCGCACCCACAAGCGGTTGCTCGACATCCTCGATCCGACGCAGCAGACCCTCGATGCGCTGATGAAGCTCGATCTATCGGCCGGCGTCGACGTGGAGATCAAGAGCTAGAGGTGACGCCATGGCAACGTTCGACGTCTTCAACATGAAGCGCGAGAAGGTCGGCTCGATCGACCTCGCCGACGAGGTGTTCGGCGCGGAAGTGAAGGAGCACCTCTTCTACGAGGTGGTCAAGGCGCAGCTCGCGTCCAAGCGGCAGGGCACGCAGTGCGCGAAGAACCGCTCGGCGGTCAGCGGCAGCACGAAGAAGCTTTACAAGCAGAAGGGCACGGGGCGCGCGCGCCACGGCTCGATCCGGGCGCCCGTCTTCGTCGGTGGCGGCCAGGCCCACCCGCCGCGTCCCCGCGACTGGAGCTACGAGCCGCCGCGCCGCGTGCGGGCGCTCGCGCTCACCAGCGCGCTGTCCAAGTTCGGCAAGGAGGGGCGCCTCCTCGTCGTCGACAGCTTCGAGCTCGGCGAGATCAAGACCAAGCGCCTCGTCGAGGCGCTCGACGCGCTCAAGGCCCAGCAGAAGACGCTCGTCGTCGACTCGCTCGACAACGAGAAGCTGCGCCTGTCGATCCGCAACTGCAAGGAGCACCAGTTCCTGCCGCCGGAGGGGGTCAACGTCTACGACTTGCTCCGTCACGATACGCTGATCCTCTCCAAGCAGGCCGCCAAGGCGCTCGAGCAGCGCTGCCTCAAGCAGGCCGCCGCCCGCTCTGCGCGCGCCAACGGAGCCGCCCAATGATGACCCCCGAGCAGATCATCCGCCGGCCGATCGTCCTCACCGAGAAGGCGAACGTGCTGCGCGAGAAGCAGAATCAGGTGGTGTTCGAGGTCGCCCGCGCCGCCAACAAGGTGCAGATCAAGGACGCAGTGCAGAAGCTGTTCAACGTCAAGGTCACCGACGTGAACACGATGGTGATGCGCGGCAAGGAGCGCCGCATGGGGCGCGGCTACTCCAGGATGCAGAACTGGAAGAAGGCGGTCGTGACGCTCAAGGAGGGCGACTCGATCGACTTCTTCGCGGAAGCCAGCGAAGGGAAGTGACCGATGGGCCTCAAGAACTTCAAACCGACCTCGCCGGCCCGGCGCTACTACTCGGTGTCGGACTTCCAGGAAATCACGCCGGACGCCAAGCCGCTGCGCAAGCTGGTCGAGCACCAGACGAGCACCGGCGGACGCAACCACGTCGGCCGCATCACGTCGCGCTTCCGCGGCGGCGGCCACAAGCAGCGCTACCGCATCATCGACTGGAAGCGCAACAAGGTCGGCGTCCCGGCCGTGGTGGCGACGATCGAGTACGACCCGAACCGCACCGCGCGCATCGCGCTGCTCCACTACGTGGACGGCGACAAGCGCTACATCCTCGCGCCCGACGGGCTGAAGGTCGGCGACAAGATCGTCTCGAGCCGCAACGCCGACATCAAGCCCGGCAACTCGATGACGCTGCGGCACATCCCGCTCGGCACGATGATCCACAACATCGAGCTGCGGAAGGGCAAGGGCGCCCAGCTCGTTCGCGCGGCCGGAGCCGCGGCGGCGCTGATGGCCAAGGACGGCGACTACGCTCAGGTCCGCCTGCCCTCCGGCGAGGTGCGGATGGTCCACCTGGACTGCCACGCCACCATCGGGCAGGTGTCGAACATCGAGCACGCGAACATCTCGCTCGGCAAGGCGGGTCGCTCGCGCTGGCTCGGGCGGCGACCGCACAACCGCGGCGTCACGATGAACCCGGTCGACCACCCCATGGGCGGTGGCGAGGGGCGCACCTCCGGCGGCCGGCATCCGTGCTCGCCCTGGGGTCAGCTCTCCAAGGGCCTGAAGACGCGCAACAACAAGCGGACCGACGGCATGATCGTCAAGCGCCGCGGACAGAAGGGTTGAGAGAACATGGCTCGTTCGGTCAAGAAGGGTCCGTTCGTCGACGGTCACCTCGCCGAGAAGATCGCCGCGGCGCAGGCCGCGCAGAGCAAGAAGGTCATCAAGACGTGGTCGCGCCGCAGCACGATCACGCCCGACGCGGTGGGGCTGACGTTCGCCGTGCACAACGGGCGCAAGTTCGTGCCCGTGTTCGTCACGGAGAACATGGTCGGCCACAAGCTCGGGGAGTTCGCGCCCACGCGCACCTTCCACGGGCACTCCGGCGACAAGAAGGCGAAGGTCGCCGGCGGTGCGGGCCCCGCGGCCGGCGGCGCGTCGCCGTCGAAGGCCCCGCCGCCCAAGAAGTAGCTGCCACGCGGGAGGCGCTGCTCCGTCGAGTCACTGCGTTCGGCGCGCGCTGCAAGCCCGCGATCACGAGCGAACCGCCGACGGCCGCGAGGAGGATGCCCGCCAAAATGGCGAGCGCCTTCGGCGAGCTGACGGCCGCACTGGCCGGGTGACCCCAGAGCACCTGCGGGCCGCACGCCGCCATCCGCACCTCTGTCCGTCAACCGCCGTCGCTCGAATCCGGCGGCAGGATGCGTCCGGGCTCGTTGCTCGCACCGGCCGCGGTGTGGCACGAGTTGCAGTCACCGTCCGTGACGGTGGAGATCATTTCGCGTCGCGACGAGCCGCTCAGGACCGCGACCTTCCATGGCGCTGGCCAGAGCGCGAGCGGGTTCTGGTCGACGAAATTGCCCGACGAGTCCACCGGGAGCGTGTGCGCGGCGCCCGCATGGTCGACGATCTCGATCTGCAGCCCGGCGACGCCCAGGCACAGATCGGGCTCGTGGTAGGTCGGCTCGACGGTGCCGGCGATGTAGACCGGCTTGCCGATCGCCAGGTGGCAGGCGCCGCAATCCATGCCGGGCGCCATCGTCTCGAGCGGGACGAACGCGACCGCTCCGGCCGGTCCGATCGTGCAGTTGGTCGGCATGGCGGCGTCACCGAGGGACACGCCCGCATCGGCGGATGCGGAGCCGTCGTCGGCCGCGGCGGCGTCCGCCCCGGCCGGCGCAGTCGTCGTGCCGCCGGCGTCGCCGGTGCTGCCTCCGTGCGAGGTCCCCGCTCCGCCCGTCTGGAAGCTGCCGTCGTAGGGGACCTGGCCGCATGCTGAAGCCGCTCCGGCGGCGAGCAAGACGGCGGACGCGAGAGCGCTGGCGCGTCGGACCACGGCGCCTGGCGGTGTAGCTCATCGGCAAGTGCCGGTCAGGGGAGGTGAATCGAATCGAGGCGCACCTTCCAGCCTGAGCGGAAGCGCTCAACCGCCTTTCGGACCGGGTCCAGCATGGATGGGCCGTGCTTTGCGCTTGCGAAGTCGCGCTCCCTGAGTAAAGTACGCCTCCCCTCGCGTCCCAGGCGGGCTCGGGGGCCGTTTTCAAGCACTTCCGAATCGATTCAGGCGTCCGTAACGGCTCGCGCTCCGAGCAACTCGGCTCGGTGCCACGTGGGTACGACGGTCGCCACGAGGCTCCGACCATGGTCAGCAAGGCAATCGCCCGGTTCACGCGGATCAGCCCCCGCAAGGCCCGCGTCGTCGTGGACCTCGTGCGCGGCCGTCAGGCCGGCGAGGCGCTGCAGTTGCTCGAGTTCACGCGCAAGTCTGCCGCCCCGATTGTGAAGAAGCTCATCGAGAGCGCCGTCGCCAACGCCAAGACGCAGAGCCCGGGCGTCGACGTCGACGCGCTCTTCGTCGAGACGGCCTTCGTCGACAAGGCGCCCAACAAGCACATGCGGCGCTGGCGCCCTCGCGCGATGGGTCGGGCCACCCGCGTTCAAAAGGGCCTCAGCCACATCACCATCGTCCTCGGCGAGCGATGACTGTCACGGTCGGGGGGAGCGCGGCCGCTCCCCCCCCGACACCCCCCAGCCGGCACCGATTTGTTGGAGTCACTATCAAATGGGTCAGAAAGTCCACCCGTACGGCTTCCGCCTCGGCGTCATCAAGACGTGGAACTCGAAATGGTTCGAGGACAAGAGCTACTCCCGGTGGCTCCACGAGGACATTCGCATCAAGCGCGCGGTCAAGGAGTACCTGCAGAATGCGGGCATCGCCGGCGTCGAGATCGAGCGCGCTGCCAACAAGTGCAAGGTCATCGTCTTCACGGCGCGGCCGGGCATGGTCATCGGCAAGGGCGGCAAGGGGATCGAGACCCTCAAGACCGGCAACCTCAAGACGGCCGCCAAGGGTGAGACGCTCTTCCCGGGCGTCCAGTCGTTCACGGACAACGAGGTGTTCATCGACGTCCAGGAGGTGCGCAAGGCCGAGACGGCGGCGCAGCTCGTCGCCGAGAACATCGCCACGCAGCTCGAGCGCCGCGTCGCGTTCCGCCGCGCCATGAAGAAGGCGCTGTCGACGGCGATGAAGTTCGGTGCCAAGGGCATCCGCGTGCGCTGCTCCGGTCGCCTGGGCGGCAGCGAGATGAGCCGCGTCGAGACCTACCGCGAGGGGCGCGTCCCGCTCCACACGCTGCGTGCCGACATCGAGTTCGGCACCGCCGAAGCGCGGACGAAGTACGGGATCATCGGCGTCAAGGTGTGGGTCTTCAAGGGCGAGGTGCTGCAGCGCCGCAACCGCCGCCCGCAGATGGCAGGAGCCTGAGTCGTCATGCTTTCGCCCAAGCGCACCAAGTACCGCAAGGCCCAGAAGGGCAACAACCGCGGCACCGCCCAGCGCGGCAACGACGTTTCGTTCGGCGACTGGGCCATGCAGGCCGTCGAGCCGGGCCGCATCACCTCGCGCCAGATCGAGGCGGCGCGCATGGCGATCACCCGCCACGTCAAGCGCGCAGGCAAGCTCTGGATCCGCGTCTTCCCGGACATCCCCGTGACCAAGAAGCCGCTCGAGGTCCGCATGGGCGGCGGCAAGGGCGGCGTCGAGGAGTGGGCGGCGCAGGTGCTGCCCGGTCGCGTCATGTACGAGCTGCAGGGCGTCGACGAGAAGACGGCTCGCGAGGCGTTCCGCCTGGCCGGGCACAAGCTCCCCATCGCGTACAAGTTCCTCGCCCGTGGAGAGATCGCATGAAGCCGGCCGACCTGCGCGAGAAGAGCGTGGAGGACCTGCGCGAGCTCGCGAAGACGCTCGCCCGCGACGTCTTCCAGAACCGCCTCAGGAATTTCACCAACCGGCTCGACGACACGAGCGCCGTCCGCAAGTCCAAGCGCGACTACGCCCGCGTGGCCACGCTGTTGCGCGAGCGTGAGCTCGGCATTCGCGCCGGGAACGCCGCCGGCGACGCGTCCGCCGCCGAGAAGCCGGCCAAGAAGGCCATTAAGCGCGCGGCCGCCGCGTCGGCGCAACCCAAGGAGTCAGCGGGCGCGAGCAGCGAGGCGAAGCCCGCCAGGAAGGCGGCGACCAAGAAGTCCTCCGCCAAGAAGAGTGAGGCGAAGTAGCCATGACGCAGAACGCACCGGCGCAGGCCGGCGAGCACAATCAGCACCACGGCTTCCGCCGCAAGATGGTCGGCCGGGTCGTGAGCGCCAAGATGAAAAAGACGGTGGTGGTCGAGGTGGTGAACCACCGCCGCGACCCGCTCTACGGCAAGTACGTCCGCTCGCGCGCCCGCTACAAGGCGCACGACGAGAAGGGCGAGTACAGGCCGGGCGACGAGGTCGAGATCCAGGAGCACCGCCCCATCAGCCGCGACAAGCGCTTCATCGTGACGCGCCTCGTGAAGAAGTTCGTCGAGGAGTGAGCCATGATCCAGATGCGAACGATCCTGGAAGTGGCCGACAACTCCGGCGCCAAGCGCGTGCAGTGCATCAAGGTGCTCGGCGGGTCGCGCCGCCGCTACGCGGGCCTCGGTGACGTCATCGTCGTCTCCATCAAGGAGGCGCTCCCGGGCATGAAGGTGAAAAAGGGCGAGGTCGCCCAGGCCGTCGTCGTGCGCATGAAGGCGAACGCCTCGCGCGCCGATGGCAGCTACATCCGGTTCGACGAGAACAGCGCGGTCCTCATCAACAAGGAGCGCGAGCCGATCGGGACGCGCATCTTCGGGCCGGTCGCGCGCGAGCTCCGCGCCAAGAAGTTCATGAAGATCATCTCGCTCGCGCCGGAGGTGCTGTGATGTCCGCGCGCATTCGCAAGGGCGACACCGTGGTCGTCATCAGCGGCAAGGACAAGGGTAAGACCGGCAAGGTCATGCGCGTGCTGCGCGACGAGGATCGCGTCGTCATCGAGGGTGTGAACCTCGTCAAGCGCCACATGCGCCCGACGCCGCGGAACCCCTCGGGCGGCATTCTCGAGCGCGAGCAGCCGATCCACGCGAGCAAGGTGATGCCGGTCGATCCGAAGACGGGCAGGGGGACGCGCGTGCGTTTCCAGGAGCTCGAGGGCAGGAAGATTCGCATTGCGGCCAAGAGCGGGGACGAGATCCCCGTGGTCGCGGAGTAACGAGCCATGGCGGAAGAGAAGAAGGCCAAAGGCGAGCAGCAGAAGGGCACCAGCCCCAAGGGCGGCGGCGCTGGCAAGGGCGGCGGCGGCAAGAAGGGCAAGGGGGCCGAAGGCGCACCGCCGCCGGCTCCGTCGTCGACGGCCGTGCTCTCGTCGACCGACGCGGTCGCGCCGCGGCTGGCCGACAAGTACAAGAGCGAGGTCATTCCGGCGCTGACCAAGCAGTTCAACTACAAGAATCCCAACCAGGTCCCGCGCCTGCAGAAGATCGTCGTCAACATGGGTCTGGGCGCGGCCGTCGCCAACCCGAAGATCATCGACAGCGCCGTCGAGGAGCTTCGGGCCATCAGCGGCCAGAAGCCGGTGGTGACGCGCTCGAAGAAGGCCATCGCGAACTTCAAGCTCCGCGCCGGTCTGCCCATCGGGGCGATGGTGACCCTGCGCCGCGCGCGCATGTGGGAGTTCCTCGACCGCCTCGTCGCCGTCGCGCTGCCGCGCACGCGTGACTTCAAGGGCGTGTCGCGCAAGGCCTTCGACGGGAAGGGCAACTACACGCTCGGCCTGCGCGAGCAGATCATCTTCCCCGAGATCAACTACGACAGGATCGACGCGATCAAGGGACTCAACATCAGCTTCGTGACGACGGCCAAGACCGACGAGGAGGGGCGTGCGCTCCTCCAACAGCTCGGTATGCCGTTCCGCGCGGCGTGAAGGTCCTCCGGGCAAAGTCACAAGACGCAAGGAAACCAAGATGGCCCGTGCTTCTCAGTTCGCGAAACTCAATCGCGCCCCCAAGTTCACGACTCGGCACCGCAACCGCTGCAAGGTCTGCGGACGCCCGCGTGGCTACTACCGCAAGTTCGAGCTCTGCAGGATTTGCCTGCGAATGCTGTCGCTCCGGGGGGAGATCCCGGGCGTGATCAAGGCGAGCTGGTGATCCCATGATGACCGACCCCATCGCGGACATGCTCACCCGCATCCGCAACGCGTCGATGGCGCGGCACGACCGCGTCGAGCTCCCGCATTCCAAACTCAAGGAGCACGTCGCGACCGTCATGAAGGCCGAGGGCTACCTCGACGACGTCCGCATGAGCGAGGGCGAAGGGCCGAAGACGCTCGTGCTCGTGCTCCGCTACGGGCGCGATCGCCAGTCGGCCATCGACGGCCTGCGCCGCGTGTCCACGCCCGGCCGGCGCGTGTACGTGCGCCACGACCGCATCCAGCGCGTCTGCTCGGGCATGGGCATCTCGATCCTCAGCACGAGCCGTGGCGTGATGACCGACCGCGAGGCGCGTCGTCAGCGCGTCGGCGGCGAGCTGCTCTGCGAGGTCTGGTGAGCGCCATGACGACGCAAGCTCCGAATCAGGAAGGTGGGCTGAAGCAGTCGCGCATCGGCAAGCGCCCGATCGCGCTCCCCAAGGGCTGCTCGGCCGCCGTGAAGGACGCCACGATCGAGGTGAAGGGCCCGAAGGGAACCCTCACCCGCGCGCTGCCCCCCGGGGTCGCCGCGAAGGTCGACGGCGCTGCCATCCTCATCACCCCGACCCTCCCGGGCCGCGACGGCGCGCGATTCCAGGGGCTCGCCTGGGCGCTCGTCGGCGGCATGGTGAAGGGCGTCGCCGAGGGCTACACGAAGACGCTCCAGCTCGTGGGCACCGGCTACCGCGCGGAGCTCAAGGGGCAGGTGCTCAACCTCAGCCTCGGCTTTTCGCACCCGATTGCGTTCGCGCTGCCGAAGGGGATCAAGTGCGAGATCCCCGGCGACTCCAAGGGAACAATCGTGATCCTGACCGGTTCCGACAAGGAGCAGATGGGTCAGACCGCGGCCAAGATCCGCGGGTTCCGCCCGCCCGAGCCTTACGGCGGCAAGGGCGTGCGCTATCAGGGCGAGAAGGTTCGCGAGAAGGCCGGCAAGGCGGCGAAGGCCGGCGGAGGCAAGTGACGCCATGGGCATGCAAATCGTTGGGCGCGAGCGCAGGAAGCTGCGCATCCGCCAGAAGATCAGCGGGACCGCGAGCAAGCCGCGCCTGAGCGTCTTTCGCAGCGCCAAGCACATCTACGCGCAGGTCGTCGACGACGTGGCGGGTACGACCGTCGCCCACGCCTCTACGCTGTCGCGCGACGTGCGCGGCGAGGTCTCCGAGGCGAAGAAGCTCGACGCGGCCAAGAAGGTCGGTCAGACGATCGCCAAGCTGCTCCTCGCCAAAGGCATCGACCGGGTGGTCTTCGACCGCAACGGCTACCTCTACCACGGGCGCGTGCGCGCCCTCGCCGACGCCGCGCGCGAAGCCGGCCTGAAGTTCTGAGGAGATTCCCATGCCTGCAGGTTTCGACCAGCTCCAGATCGACGAAGAGAAGCTCAAGGAGCGCGTCATCTACATCAACCGCGTCGCGAAGGTCGTGAAGGGCGGCCGGCGCTTCAGCTTCAGCGCTCTCGTCGTCGTGGGCGACGAGTCGGGGCACGTCGGCGTGGGCTTGGGCAAGGCGAACGAGGTGCCCGAGGCCATCCGCAAGGGCAACGACCAGGCGCGCAAGAACATCTTCCGCGTGCCGCTCAATGGCGTGACCATCCCGCACCAGACCCTCGGCCACTTCGGCGCCGGCCGGGTGTTCCTCAAGCCCGCCTCGCAGGGGACGGGCGTCATCGCCGGCGGCGCGGTGCGCGCAGTCGTCGAGAGCGCGGGCATCCACGACATTCTCACCAAGTGCCTGGGCAGCTCGAACCCGCACAACGTCGTGCGCGCCACGATCTCGGCGCTGAAGTCGCTGCGCAGCCTCGACCAGGTCGCGCACAAGCGCGGCAAGCAGACCGAGGACCTCGTCGATCGCAAGTCGACGACGAACCTCCAGGCGGCCGCGCAGGGCTGAGCCAGGGCGGAGAGGACACCATGAAGGCCAAGCTTCGCGTGACGCAGACGAGGAGCACGATCGGACAGCAGCACGCCCACCGCGACACGATTCGCGGTCTGGGTCTGCGCGGTCCCGGTAGCTTCGTCGTCGTGAGCAACACCCCGTCGTTCCGCGGCGCGATCAAGAAGGTGATGCACCTCGTGCGCGTCGAAGAGGTGGATCATGGCTGATACGTTGAGCAAGCTCGCGAAGCCCCAGGGGGCGACGCGCGGGAAGATTCGCCGTGGTCGCGGCGTCGGTTCGGGCCTCGGCAAGACGGCCGGGCGTGGTCAGAAGGGCCAGTTCGCGCGCACGCGCGGCTTCAAGCCGCACTTCGAGGGCGGCCAGACCCCGATCCAGCGCCGCCTGCCCAAGCGCGGCTTCACCAATCCGTTTCCGACGATCACCGCCGAGGTGAACGTGGGCGACCTCGAGGTGTTCGCGGCCGGCGCGAACGTCGATCAGCAGGCGCTCGCCTCGCGCGGGCTCGTCCGTGGCCGCTTCGATCGCATCAAGATCCTCGGCAGCGGTGAGCTGACGAAGGCCGTCACGGTCGCGGCCCACGCCTTCTCGAAGGCGGCGGCCGAGAAGATTCAGAAGGCAGGCGGCAAGGTCGTCTTGATCGGAAGCAGCAGCACGCAGGCCTGAAGCAGTACCCCCAATGTCCGCCCTCTCCGCGTTCTCCAACATCGGCAAGGTCCCCGAGCTCCGGCGGCGAATCATCTTCACCGTCGCGATGATGGCCGTCTACCGCATCGGGGTCTTCGTCACGATCCCCGGCGTGGACCGGACCGTCATGAACGCGGTCATCCACAAGCAGAGCGGTCTGCTCAGCTTGTTCAACATGTTCAGCGGAGGGGCGCTCGGTAACCTCTCCATCTTCGCGCTCGGCATCATGCCGTACGTCAGCGCGAGCATCATTCTGCAGCTGCTGACAATGGTGTTCAAGCCGCTCGACGAGCTCCGGAAGGAGGGCGAGCAGGGCCAGCGCAAGATCGACCAGTACACGCGCTACGGGACCATCATCCTCTCGCTCATCCAGGGCTTCGGCATCGCGATGAGCCTCGAGGGCATGAACAACGGCGACCTGTCGGACTCGGCGGCGATCGGCGACGTCGTGACGCACGCGGGCTGGGGCTTCCGCCTGATGACGATGCTCACGCTGACGACCGGCACCGCCTTCATGATGTGGGTCGGCGAGCAGATCACCGAGCGCGGCATCGGCAACGGCATCTCGCTGCTCATCTTCGCTGGCATCGTCGATGGGGTCCCCACCGGGGTCGCGGGCTACTTCGCGACCAACAAGGGGAACATCCAGCCGCTGAACCTCGCCGCCGTCGTCGCCATCGTCCTCGCGACCGTGGCCACGATCGTCTTCTTCGAGCGCGCGCAGCGGCGCATCCCCATCTATTACGCGCGCCGGACGGTCGGGCGCCGCATCTACGGCGGACAGACGGCGCACCTGCCGCTACGCGTGAACACGAGCGGCACCATCCCTCCGATCTTCGCGTCGTCGCTGCTCATGTTCCCGGCGACGCTCGCCAGCTTCCACGTCCCCGGCATGGCGCAGATGCAGGAGCTGCTCTCGCGAGGGGACTGGGCGTTCAACACCTTCTACGTCCTGCTCATCATCTTCTTCTGCCACTTCTACACGGCGGTGACGTTCCAGCCGGTCGACGTGGCCGACAACCTGAAGAAGCAGCAGGCGTTCATCCCGAGCATTCGCCAGGGAAAGCAGACCGCCGACTACATCGACTACGTGCTGACGCGCATCACGTTCGGCGGCTCGCTGTACGTGGCGGTGGTCTGCATCGTGCCGAGCATCATCAGCGCGCAGTTCCACGTGCCGTTCCGCTGGGGCGGGACGTCGATCATGATCATCGTCGGCGTCGCGCTCGACACGGTCAACCAGATCGAAGCGCACCTCATCACGCGCAACTACGAAGGCCTCTCCGGTGGAGGCGGGCGCACCTCGCGCATCCGCGTTCGAAAGGACTAGGCGATGCGGCTCGTGTTCGTGGGACCGCCCGGGGCGGGCAAGGGGACGCAGGCGAAGATCGTCTGCGCGAAGTACGGTATCCCGCAGATCTCGACCGGCGACATGCTTCGGGCCGCCAAGGGCGAAGGCAAGCTCCCGGCGGAGCTCGTCGCCAAGATGGCCGCCGGCGCGCTCGTGCCGGACGAGGTGGTGATCGGCCTCATCGACGAGCGCACGCGCCAGCCCGAGTGCGCGCCGGGGTTCCTGCTCGACGGCTTCCCCCGCACCGTCCCGCAGGCCCAGGCCCTCGGCACCACCCTGAAGAGCCGGGGCCTCGGACTCGATCGCGTGCTCGCGCTCGAGGTGCCGCGCGAGCTGCTGATCGAGCGTGCAGTCCTCCGTCGCACCGACAAACGCACTGGACAGATTTACCACTTGAAGTACAACCCACCCCCCCCGGATGCGGACCTCGAGCACCGGGCCGATGACCGCGAGGAGGTTGTCGGGAGGCGCCTCGACACGTACGAGGCGATGACCGCCGAGCTCCTGCCGTATTACGAGGGCCTCGGCATCCTGAGGCGGGTCAACGGGGTCGGCAGTGTCGAAGAGGTCACCGGGCGCGTTCTCCAGGCGCTCGAGGCCAAGTGAGAGAGAGCCAAGGAGATCTTTTGCTTCATGAGTGAACGTCGCGAGCGCAAGGAGCCGAAAGGCGACAAGCTGGAATTCGATGGCGTCGTGCAAGAGGCGCTGCCGAACGCGATGTTCCGCGTCAAGTGTGACAACGGCCTGGTCGTCCTCGCGACGATCAGCGGCAGGATGAGGCAGTTCTACATCCGCATCCTTCCGGGTGACCGCGTGACCGTCGAAGTGAGCCCCTACGATCCCAGCCGCGGCCGCATCACGTACAGGCACAAGTGAGCTAGCGCCATGAAGGTCCGTCCGAGCATCAAGAAGATTTGCGACAAGTGCAAGGTGGTCCGCCGCAAGGGCGTCGTGCGGATCATTTGCGAGAACCCGCGTCACAAGCAGCGGCAAGGCTGAGAGCGAGAAGAAGAAAATGGCCCGCATCGCAGGCGTCGACCTCCCCCGTCACAAGCACATCGTCTATGCGCTGCCGTACCTGTTCGGCATCGGCAAGGCCGCCGCGCGCCGGATCTGCGAGAAGACCGGCATCGCGCCCAACAGGATGACCGAGGAGCTGACGGAGAACGAGATCCGCAAGATCCGCGAGGTCCTCGAGGCCGACTACAAGGTCGAAGGCGACCTGCGCCGCGAGGTGCAGATGAACGTCAAGCGCCTGATGGACCTCGGCTGCTACCGCGGGCTCCGTCACCGGCGCGGTCTGCCGGTCAACGGCCAGCGCACCCACACCAACGCGCGCACGCGCAAGGGCCCCCGCAAGGGCCTGCTGACGCGCGCCCGCAAGTCCCCGACCGGAACGACCTGAGCGTCTAGGAGCCATCCGTCATGTCGCAGGCGAAGACGAGCGTCCCCCCCGCTTCCGGGGCCCCCGCCGCGGGCCCGAAGCCGAAGGCCGCCAAGAAGAAGGCGAAGAAGAACGTCTCGACTGGGATCGCGCACATCCAGTCGACGTTCAACAACACGGTCGTGACGATCACCGACGTCAACGGCAACACCGTGTCGTGGTCGAGCGCCGGGTCGCGCGGGTTCAAGGGCTCGCGCAAGAGCACCCCGTTCGCGGCCCAGCTCGCCGCGGAAGAGGCCGCGCGCAAGGCGATGGAGCACGGCATGCGCTCGATCGCGGTATTCGTGAAGGGGCCGGGCGCAGGCCGCGAGAGCGCGCTGCGCGCGCTCCAGGCGGTCGGCTTCAAGGTGACGCTCATCCGCGACGTGACGCCCGTACCGCACAACGGGTGCCGTCCCCCCAAGCGCCGCCGCGTGTGATCGGCTAGTGAGCAACCCCGCGCGGGCCAGGGGCCCCGCGCCAGCAACCCACACAGAGGTCCCGGCGCATCGCGCGCCGGTCCGGGACGAAGCGCTTCTCACGGCGTGTAAACCGGTCTCCAACGAAGAGAGAAAGTAGAAGATGGCTCGTTACAACGGTCCCGTTTGCAAGCTGTGCCGCCGCGAGGGGATGAAGCTCTTCCTCAAGGGCGAGCGCTGCTACACCGAGAAATGCTCGTACACCCGCCGGCCTTACCCGCCGGGCCAGCACGGGCAGGCGCGCATCAAGCTGAGCGAGTACGCGATCCGCCTTCGCGAGAAGCAGAAGGTGCGTCGCATCTACGGCGTGCTCGAGCGCCAGTTCCAGGACTACTACTTCGACGCGGCGCGACGGAAGGGGCGTACCGGCGAGCAGATGCTCGGCCTGCTCGAGTCGCGGCTCGACAACGTCGTGCACCGCCTCGGCTTCGCGTTCACCCGCGCCCAGGCGCGACAGCTCGTGCGTCACGGCCACGTGCAGGTCAACGGAAGGCGCGTCGACATCCCGAGCGTCATCCTTCGCCCGGGTGACAAGCTCGAGATTCGCCAGAAGAGTCGCGAGATCAAGGAGGTCGTCGCCTCCCTCGCGCAGGTCGACAAGCGGCCCCAGCTTTCGTGGCTCGAGCTCGACAAGAACAACTTCGCCGGGACGTTCAAGGGCGCGCCGGTGCGCGACGAGATGAACGAGCCGGCGATTCGCGAGCAGTACGTCGTCGAGTACTACTCGCGCTGACCGAGCGGGCCGAGGCCCCGCGAGACAAAGCTCAGAGAGATTCCGATTCGATGACTTGATTCGCACGGGCAGGCGACGGGCGCCGCTGGAGAGCGGGATCGAAGGTGCGCCGGGATCGCCGCGTGAACCCTGGAGAGAGCAGAGAGCATGACCACGTCGAACATCGTCACTCGCAACTGGCGCGACCTCATTCGGCCGCGCGGCATCCACATCGAGAGCGAGACGCTCACCGACTTCTACGGCAAGTTCACCGCCGAGCCGCTCGAGCGCGGCTACGGCATCACCATCGGAAACTCGCTTCGGCGCATCCTGCTCTCGTCGCTCCAGGGCGCGGCCATCACGGCCGTCCGCATCGAGGGCGCGCTGCACGAGTTCACGAGCGTCACCGACGTGGTGGAGGACGTGACCGAGATCGTCCTCAACCTGAAGGAGGTCGTCCTCAAGGCGGCGTCGGCCAAGACGTACACGGTCCGCATCGACAAGGAGGGGCCGGGTACCGTCCACGCCCGTGACATTCAGCTCGTCGACGGCCTGCAGGTCCTCAACCCGGACCACGTCATCGCGACGCTCGACAAGAAGGGCCCGCTCTCGATGGAGCTGACCGTCAACGTCGGGCGCGGCTACGTCCCGGCCGAGCGCAACAAGACCCCGGGGATGTCCATCGGCACGATCCCCATCGACGCGCTCTTCTCGCCGATCCGCAAGGTCAACTACACGGTGACCAACGCGCGCGTCGGCCAGCAGACCGATTACGACAAGCTGACGCTCGAGGTCTGGACGAACGGGAGCGTCAAGCCGCAGGACGCGGTCGCGTACGCCGCGAAGATCCTCAAGGAGCAGGTCTCGATCTTCATCAACTTCGAGGAGACCGAGGAGACGCAGTACGCGCCGGCCGGCGCCGAAGAGGAGCCGCTCAACGAGAACCTGTTCCGCAGCGTCGACGAGCTGGAGCTCAGCGTGCGCAGCGCCAACTGCCTGCAGAACGCGAACATCCAGCTCATCGGTGAGCTGGTGCAGCGCACCGAGCAGGACATGCTCAAGACGAAGAACTTCGGGCGCAAGAGCCTGAAGGAGATCAAGGAAATCCTGGCGAACATGGGGTTGTCGCTCGGGATGAAGATCGACAACTGGCCGCAGATGCTCGAGCGCTGGAAGCAGCAGCAGCAGCAGAACTGAGCTGCGCGTAGTCCAGCTTGCTGGACGAAGTGCCGTGAAGTCCACGAGCGAAGCGAGTGAACTAGTCACCCGGAATTTAGAGAGACGAGTCATGCGTCACAAGAACGCGGGTCGAAAGTTCGACCGGAACACCAGCAGCCGGCGCGCGATGCTGCGCAATCTGACGGCGAATCTCATCCTCCACGAAAGGATCGAGACGACCGACGCCAAGGCCAAGGAGCTGCGCCGGGTGGCGGAGCGCCTCATCACCAAGGCGCGTCGCCTCGGTGAGGTGGCATACACGCCGCAGCCCGAGCTTTCCCCCGCGGACCGCGCTCGTCGCCTCGCGGCGGCGCGCACGATCGCCGCGTACATCCCCCGCTTCGGCGTCCGCGTCGAGACGGGCGGGGCGACGACCCGCGTGGACCTGGTCGAGAAGGTGCTGCTCGATCTGGCCAAGCGTTACGCGAAGCGCGCGGGCGGCTACACGCGCATCGTCAAGTTCGGCCCGCGGCGCGGCGACAACGCACCGATGTCGCTCATCGAGCTCGTCGAGCAGAGCGAGGCCTCCGAGGAGCCGGAGAAGAAGACCGGCGCCAAGGCCAAGGCGAAGTCCGGCAAGAAGGCCACCGCGGCCGCCCCGAAGGAAGCAGCGAAGACGGAGTAGCGGTCACGCCGGCGCGGTCGTCCGCGCCGGCCGGCCGCGAAGCGAGCGGCGCGCGCCCGGCTCGACACCTTGCGCAAGCGGGGTGGTCCAGCCCGGCGCGCGCACGCGTTTTGCGCGTCCGCGCGCTCGCAGCCTAAGCGCCCTCGTTCGGGCCCCCCGGCTCACTCGACGATGCGGAAATCGGAGAACTCGCCGGTGTAGCCGCGCCAGCGCACGTCCACGTCGTCGACGCGGGCCGCCGAGGGGCCGTGGTGCGCCCAGGAGATCATCTCCTTGATGGAGTCCTCCTCGCCCTCGGCCACCATCTCGATGCTGCCGTCCGGGCGGTTCTTCACCCAGCCCGTGATCCCCAGCCGACGCGCCTCGCGCTGCGTGGCGGCGCGGAAGAACACGCCCGTCACGCGGCCGCGAACGATGACGTGAACTCGTTTGGTCGACATGGTCTCGCGGCGCCCCCGGGCCGCTGGAATTACCCAATTGCGCGCCGTACGGCAACTTCCCCGATGAGCCGGCCTTGACTTTGCGGCCCTGCTCGCGCCAAAGCGGGGTCGGCACCCATGACGCGTGAGGTCATCGTCGAGGGAGTGGGGCTGCACGGCGGGGCGCCGGCGCGGGTAACCCTGCGAGCGCGGCCGGGGCCCGTCGCGCTCGCGGCCGCCGGCGTGGAGGCGCGCATCGACCAGCTCGAGGTGGTCTCGACGGCGCGCGCCACGACCGTGCAGGCGCGCGGGGCCGGGGCGCCCGTCGGGACCGTCGAGCACGCGTTCGCGGCGCTGGCCGCGCTCGGCGTTACCGACGGGGTGTCCGTCGCGATCGAGGGGCCCGAGATGCCGCTGCTCGACGGAGGCGCGGCCGCGTGGTGCGAGGCCCTCGCGCGCCTCGGCGCGCCGCGCGGCGGACGCCGGCTACGCGTCGCGCGCGCCGCCCTGCTCGACGTCGGCCCGAGCCGCTACGAGCTGGCTCCGGCGGACTCCGTCGACGTGCAGGTGCGCCTCGAGATCGACGATCCGCGGATCGCCCCCGACGCGCGCTGGCGGGGCGACCCCGACGACTTCGTCGCTCGCATCGCCCCTGCGCGCACGTTCGCGATGGCGCACGAGATCGAGGAGCTGCTGCGGCGCGGGCTGGCGCGCCACGTCGACCCCGCCTGCGTGGTCGTCATCGCGCCCGACGCGATTCACCATGCGGGCCGCCCGTTCGAGGCCGACGAGCCCGCGCGTCACAAGCTGCTCGACCTGCTGGGCGACCTGTACCTCCACGCCGGCCCCCCGCTCGGCCGCATCCGCGCCGTTCGGCCCGGGCACGCCGCCAACGCCCGCGCCTTCCGCCGCGCCGTCGAGGAGGGGCTGTTCGTCCCCGCATGAGAGCGAGAGCCGCCAAAGCGCCGAGACGCCAAGGGGGAGAGGGGAGAGAGAGCGCCTGCCGAGTCTTGGCGCTCTTGGCACCTTGGCGGCTCTCTTCCCTTCACAGCGGGTAGGGGAGCGTCGCCCCGAGCACCGTCACGAGCGCGAGCACCACGGGCAGGAGCACCGCGAAGACGGCGAAGGTGAAGCCAATCACGTCGCGCGCGCGCAGCCCCAGGATGGCCAGCGTCGGCAGCATCCAGAACGGCTGCACGAGGTTCGCCAGCGCCTCGCCCAGATCGTAGACGGCCACCGTCCACCCCAGGTGCACGTGCAGGTCGTGCGCCGCCTGCATCACGTAGGGCGCCTCGATGACCCACTTGGACCCTCCCGAGGGCACGAACACGCCGAGCAGCGTCGAGTAGCCCGCGATGAGCGGCGGGAACGTCAGCCTCGACGAGACGTCCACGAACAGGTGCGCGATGCGCGCGTTGAGGGCCGTGTACGTGATCATGCCCGCGATGCCCGCGTAGAACGGGAACTGCAGCACCACGCCCCACGTCGCGGGAGTCGCCTCCCGCACGGCGCGCATCAGCCGCGCGGGCGTCCCGTGCAGCAGGATGCCGAGCATCAGGAACGCGAAGTTGATCGTGTTGACGGTGATCGCCGACAGCCGGTCGCCGGCGCGCCCGACGTACAGAACGAGGTACGCCGCGCCGAGCGCGAAGATGGCCACGTTGAGCACCGGCGAGTGCTCGAGGCGCTCGCCGGGCGTGAGCGCGCGGCTGCCGGCCGGAGCCGCCTCCACGACGAGCGGATCGAGGCGCACGTCGAGCTGCGCCGCGGTGCGCGCGCGCTCCGGGGGCGGCGTGTAGGCCCACACGATGGCCGCGACGAGCGCGACCTCGACGGCGACCGAGAAAAAGCTCTGCCACAGGAAGATCGTGTGCCGCAGCGGGATGATGCCGCCCGGAACGACTCCGCCCGCGGCCACGATCTCGCGGATCTTCGGCTGCAGCGCCCCCGGCGTCGCCATCTGCAGCGCCGCGGACCCCGACAGCCCCTGCGCCCACACGCTCCCGAGCCCGAGGAAGCTCGAGGCGGCGAGCGCGCGGTAGTCCGCCTCGGGGCGATGGCGCGCCGGCTCGCGCGCGAGCAGGGCCGAGAAGATGAGGCTGAAGCCCCAGTTGACCCACGAGGTCAGCATCGAGAAGACCGCGACCATCGTCGTCGCGGCGCGCGCGCTCGCCGGCAGGCGCGCCAGGCGCGCGATCGCGATCGCCACCGGCCGCGACGACGCGAGCACGTACCCGGTCACGACGATGAGCGCCATCTGCATCGTGAACGACACGAGCTGCCAGAACCCCTTGCCCCAGCTCTCGATCAGGGCGGCCGGCGTCGCGTGCGCGACGCCCAGCCCCAGGGCGAAGACGACGAGCGTGGCCAGCAACGCGAACACGAACGCGTCCGGGATCCATCGCTCGGCCCATGCCGTGAAGCGGAGGGCGACTCGCGAGAGCATGACGGGGCCAGAGAAACAGAGAGCGGCGGCCGCGCCAAGCCGCCGACGCCCCGAAGGGGTGGGCTATGGTGTCGGCTGCCGTGCGTCTCCTCGCCGTGCTCGCGATCGCGTCCGTCGCCCTGCCGGCGGTGGCGCGCGCGCAGACCGCCACGTTCGAGGATCCGTACGACGTGCCGCAGGCGCCGCGTCCGCCGACGTTGCCGGAGCTGACCCACGCCGACGACGAGGCGGTGCTGGAGACGACCGCGGGCGCGCTGGTCCCGTCCGGCGGCGGCGCGCCGACGCACGCCTACGTCCAGCGGCTCGGGGTGGAGGTCCCGCTCAGCATGCGGCGCTGGTACGTCGGCGCCGCGTACGAGCTCGCGGGCGGAGACGCCGGCGGCGGCTTCGACGTCGTGGGGGGCAACCTCGAGCTCGAGGGGCGCACGCTGTGGGCGACGCGCACCGGCCTGGCGCTTGGCGGCGGCTTGAGCCTCATGCTGCCGACGGCCAACTTCCAGGATGACTGCCCGGCGACCGTCCAGCCGACCGCCGCCGCCGCCGTCGCGTGCAGCGCCGCGACGCTGCGGCCGTGGGACGTGACCGCCTTCGTCCCCGGGGCGTTCGGCGTGCGGCCGTTCGTGGACGTGCGCGCGCTCGACGGCCCCTTCGTCGTTCAGCTCCGCCAGGGGCTGGACCTCACCGTCGGCGCGGCGTCGCTCGGCGATCGCCGCTTGTGGGCCACGCTGGGAGGCTACGTCGGATGGAGCTTCGTGCCGCAGGCGGCGCTCGGGCTCGAGGCGTTCGAGGCCTACGCCATCACCGTACCCGGCGTGCGCGACGGCGCGCGCGCGGCGATCGTGGTGTCTCCGAACGTGCGGCTCGCGCTGCCGTGGGTGCAGCCGGCCATCAGCGTCTTCACGAACGTCGGCACACCGCTGTACGGCGCGCACGCATCGATCTGGGGGCTCCGGCTCGCGATCACGCTGGTGTACGATCGGCGGGCGCCGCTGCGCGTGCGCGCGCAGTGAGGGCCGCTACGTCACTCCGACGTCGCCAGGCCGCAGGACTGGCGAGGGGCGGAGCTAAATCACGGTTCGCACTGATCGAAGATCACGAACCCTGATTTAGTTGATGGCGGGCTGGCTCTCGGCCTGCTTGCGCGTCTCGGCCTTGCCCCGCGCCGCCGCGCGCTCGAGCGCCGCGCGCACGAAGCGCGCGAACAGCGGGTGCGGCGAGGCGGGTCGGCTCTTGAACTCGGGGTGGAACTGGCAGCCGACGAAGAAGGGGTGATCGCGCAGCTCCACGACCTCCACGAGCCGCTTGTCCGGCGACGTGCCGCTGAGCACGAGACCCGCCTGCGTCAGCTGATCGCGGAAGTCGTTCGAGAACTCGTAGCGGTGGCGGTGCCGCTCTCCGATCTCGGTCGTGCCGTACGCGTCGGCGGCGACCGATCCGGGCGTGAGCACGCACGGGTACGATCCGAGGCGCATCGTCGCGCCCTTGTTGCGCACGCCCCGCTGGTCGGGCATGAGGTCGATCACCGGGTAGGGCGTGTCCTTGTCGAACTCGCTCGAGTTCGCGCCCGCGAGCGCCGCGACGTGCCGCGCGAACTCGACGACCGCGAGCTGCATCCCCAGGCAGATGCCGAAGAACGGGATCTTGTTCGCGCGCGCGTAGCCGATGGCCGCGATCTTCCCCTCGGTCCCGCGGTCGCCGAAGCCGCCCGGCACGAGCACCGCGTCGAGCCCCGACAGCAGCGCCTCCGGGCCCTGCTGCTCGACCTGCTCGCTGTCGATGTACTCGAGCTCCACGCGGCAGTCGTTCGACAGCCCGCCGTGCACGAGCGCCTCGTGCAGCGACTTGTACGAGTCCTTGAGGTGAACGTACTTGCCGACGATGCCGATCTTCACCGCGCCCCGCGACGGGGTCTTGAAGCGGTTGACGATGCGCTGCCAGGCGGTGAGGTCGGGCGCGCGGCTCCAGATGTTGAGCCGCTCGGCGATGAGCTCGTCGAGCCCCTCGGCGTGGAACATGAGCGGCACCTCGTAGATGCAGCCCACGTCGATGGCGCCGATGACCGCCTCGACCGCGACGTTCGAGAAGAGGGCGATCTTCTCCTTGACCGTGCGCGACAGCGGCATCTGCGTGCGGCAGAGCAGCACGTCCGGCTGGATGCCGATCTCGCGCATCTCCTTGACGGCGTGCTGCGTCGGCTTGGTCTTGAGCTCGCCCGCGGTCGGGATGAACGGCACGAGCGTCACGTGGATGCTGAGCGCGTTCTGCCAGCCCGCCTCGATCTTCATCTGGCGGATGGCCTCGAGGAACGGGAGCGACTCGATGTCGCCGGCCGTGCCGCCGATCTCGATGATCGCGACGTCGACCCCGTCGGCCGCGTCGCGCACGCGCGCCTTGATCTCGTCGGTGATGTGCGGAATCACCTGAACGGTCGCGCCGAGATACTCGCCCCGGCGCTCCTTGCTGATGACGCTCTCGTAGATGCGCCCGGTCGTGAAGTTGTTCTGGCGCGTCATGCGCGCCGTCGTGAAGCGCTCGTAATGGCCGAGGTCGAGGTCGGTCTCGGCCCCGTCGTCGGTCACGAACACCTCGCCGTGCTGGTAGGGGCTCATCGTCCCCGGGTCGACGTTGATGTACGGGTCCAGCTTGACGTGCGTGACGCGCAGGCCCCGCGCCTCGAGGAGCGCCCCGACGGACGCGCTGGCGAGGCCTTTTCCGATCGAGGAGACGACTCCGCCGGTGACGAACACGTACTTCGTGGGCTTGCGGCTCATCGCGGCGTGCCTCCCTACGACCACGCGGAATTAGCACACCGGGTACCCTCGAGCGAGGGAGCGACTTCGGCCCGAAACGTGCTACTTTGGTAGCTCGCCCCTCGATTTCGTGCGGTCCACACGTCTGCACCCGATCGCAGCCCGGAGGTGAGGCGCGCCGTGCCTCGGAAGCTAGGCGACATGCCGACGATGAAGGTGGACCCTTCGCGTTTCGCGCAGTACGCGAAGAGCGCCGACGCCCGCGCGCGCTCCGGGCGCCCGGCGAGCGCGCCGGACATCGAGGTCCGCGTCGAGTACCTGGACGAGGTCCCGACGGCGGTGCGCCGCAGCGACGTGCTGCCCGTCGCCCGCAGCATCGAGGGCGCCAGCCTGGAGGCGGTCCCGGTCATCACCGTGGCGAAGGACGACCTCGCCTGGTTCGAGTTCGACGCCGACGTGCACGCGCTGCTGTCGCTGATCGACGGCCGCACCACGGTCGGCGAGCTGCTCGACCTGGTCGCCGTCCCGGCCGAGCGCGCCGTCGACCTGCTGCGCGACCTCGAGCTGCAACGCGTCATCGCGCTGGCCTGACGCGTTCGGTCGCGCGGTGGGGCCGGGGCCGCGCCCGCCCATCGCCGCCCTTTCGCCGTGTGTCGTTTGTGGCATGCTCCCGCGCATGTCGGCGGACCACATTGGCATCCTCGGGTACGACTCGTTCCACTTCGTCGTCGAGAACCTCGAGCGCTCGAAGAAGTTCTACACCGAGAAGTTCGACTTCAAGGAGGTCGCGCGCGCCGGCGACGAGCTCGTGGCGCGCAGCGGCCAGCAGTCGGTCGTCTTCGGCGCGGGCGACGTTCGCGTGTGCGTGTCGACGCCGCTCACCCAGCACTCGAAGGCCGCGCGCTTCCTGCGCCGCCACCCGGCCGGCGTGATGAGCCTGAGCTTTCGCGTGAAGAACCTCGACGAGACGATCGCGTTCCTCGAGGAGCGCGGCGGCACGTTCCTGAGCGATCCGGTCGAGGACACCGACGCGCGCGGCGGGAAGTACCGCGCCATCGAGATCGCGACGCCGCTCGGCGACGTCGCGTTCCGCTTCGTCGAGCGCGCCGACTACCGCGCCTTCGCGCCGGGTTTCGTCGACTCGGGCGTCGGAAACCAAGGCAAGCCCGACAACGTCTTCGGCATCCAGATCGTCGACCACGTGACCTCCAACGGGCTGACGATGCAGCCGATCATCGCGTGGTACCGCGACGTGCTCGGCTTCAAGCCGTTCTGGGAGATCGCGTTCCACACGAAGGACGTCGCCAAGCAGTTCGCGCACGGCTCGGGCCTCAAGTCGATCGTCATGTGGGACCCGGTCAGCCAGGTGAAGTTCGCGACCAACGAGCCGCTGCGGCCGCATTTCCGCGACTCGCAGATCTACAAGTTCGTCGAGGACAACGAGGGGCCCGGCGTGCAGCACGTCGCGTTCAACGTCGCCAACATCATCTGGACGGTCGAGGAGCTGAAGCGCCGCGGCGTCGACTTCATGGACACGCCGCCCGCGTACTACCGCGACCTGCCGCGCCGCCTCGAGGCGCTCGGCATCCACAACGTCAAGGAGGAGCTGGGCGTGCTCGAGAAGCACCAGATCCTGCTCGACGGGTCGCAGGACCGCTACATGCTGCAGATCTTCCTGCGCGAGGCGAAGTCGCTCTACTCCGACGAGCGCGCGGGCCCATTCTTCTACGAGATCATCCAGCGCTGCGGCGACGAGGGGTTCGGCTACGGCAACTTCCGCGCGCTCTTCGAGTCGATCGAGCGCGCCCAGCGCACCGGCGCGAAGTAAGAGAAATCGAACAGGAAGACGGGAAGACGGGAAGTTGGAGGTTTGAAGGGCGCTTCACCCACAAAACCTTCCCGTCTTCCCGTCTTCCTGTTCAATCCCAAATCCGCCGTACAGGTGCGTCGATGATCGATCGCCAGAGCGCAGGGATTCTGCCGGACAAGCCGCACACGGTGTGCCGCGCGCCGGACGGGAAGATGCTCTACGAGGAGATGTTCACGCGCGGCGGCTTCAGCGGGCCGTTCACGTACTTCTACCATCGCTTCCCGATCACCCCGCACCGCGAGGTCGAGGTCACCAAGCGCGGCTGGCAGGCCCCGCACCCCGACCCCGACGCGCAGAAGCCGCTGCGGCGGCGGCTGTACCTGAGCGACCGCGTGCCCTCGGGCGGGATGCTCGTCGACCGGCGCGTGCCGATCCTCTTCAACAAGGACGTCACGGTGCTGCTCGCGCGCCCCGACACGACCGACGACGTGTACTTCGCCAACGGCGACGGCGACGAGCTCTGGTTCGTGCACGAGGGGAGCGCGCGGCTCGAGTCGCCGTGCGGGTGGCTGCCGGTGCGCGCCGGCGACTACGTCTGGGTGCCCAGGTCGATGGTGCACCGATGGCACGTCGAGCAGCCGATGCGGATGATGGGGTTCGAGGCGCACGGCGGCGTCTTCGTCCCCACGCCGTTCCGCAACCCGGTGGGGCAGCTGCGGATGGACGCGCCGTACACGCACCGCGACTTCGTGCGACCGGCGGGGCCGATCGCCACGCCCGAGAAGGTGCAGGACGGCCCGCGCGAGCTGCTCGTCAAGAAGAGCGGCATCTTCACGCGCTATGCGCTCGAGAACCCGGCGATGGACGTCGTCGGCTGGGACGGGTTCGTCTACCCGTTCGCGTTCGCGATCGAGAAGTATCAGCCCAAGACGGGCCTGGTGCACCTGCCGCCGACGATCCACTCGACGTTCGAGGGGCCGGGGTTTCTCGTCTGCTCGTTCGTCCCGCGCGTCGTCGATTACCACCCGCAGGCGATCCCGTGCCCGTACCCGCACTCGAGCGTCGACTGCGACGAGATCATCCTCTACCTGCGCGGCAACTTCACCAGCCGCCGCGGCGTCGGGCCGGGGGCGATCTCGCTGCACCCGGCGGGCGTCGCGCACGGCCCGCACCCGGGGGCCTACGAGGCGAGCGTCGGGACGACGCGCACCGACGAGCTGGCCGTCATGTGCGACACCTTCGCGCCGCTCGTCCCCACCGCGCAGGCCGCGAACATCGAGGACGTCGGCTACCACGACTCCTGGAAGACGCAGGGATAGAGAATCGCCGAGAACGCCAAGCCGCCAAGCCGCCAAATTCGGTGGAGCCTTGCCTGGCTCCATCCTCCTCACTTGGCGGCCTTGGCGCCTTGGCGGCTCGGCGTTTCTCATCACGGAAGTGACGCCAGCGACAACCAGCGGCCTTCGGCGCTGGGGACGAAGGCGCGGGCGCGCGCCGTGGTGACGGCGACCTGGTCCTCGTACCAGAGGGGGACGAGGTGCATCGCCTCGCGCTCGCGCTGCTCGAGGCGAGCGTAGATCGCGCGGCGCGCGGCCGGATCGGTCACGCGGTCGCCCTCGTCGAGCAGCGCGTCGAGGACCGGATCGCGCACGCGGCCGCGGTTGGCCCCGCCCGGCGGGATCGACGCCGAGTGCAGGAAGACGCGCAGCACGTTCGGCTCGGTCATCTCCGGCAGCTGCAGGATGGCCAGATCGAAGTCGCCGGCGTTGAGGCGCGCGATCATGGTGCCCAGCTCGAGCGGGATCACCTCGGCGTCGACGCCCGCGTCGGCGAGCTCCTGGGCGATGACGCGCGCGACGTCGCCGCGCAGCCGATCGGTGGACGTGAGGAGCGTCAGGTGCGGCGCCGGCGCTCCCGACTGCGCCAGGAGCGCGCGCGCCCGGGCCGGATCGAAGGCCAGCGGCGGCAGGTCCGCGTGCGCCCAGTGCGTCGGCGCGATGAGCCCCGAGGCCGGCTGGCAGTGCCCGGCGAAGAGCGTCGCGCACAGCGTGGCGCGGTCGATGGCGAGCGAGAGCGCCCGGCGCACGCGCGCGTCGCCGAGGGGCGCGCGGTCCTCGTCGACGACGACGTACGTGAGGTTCGCGCCCGGGCGTGCCGCGATCGCGAGCCCCGGCTGCGCCGCGAGCGCGGGCAGGAGCGTCGGCGAGACGAGGTTCTCGGCGACGTCGGCGTCGCCGGCCTGCAGCCGCAGCGCGCGCGCGTTCTCGTCGTGCACGGTGCGGATCGACACGGCGTGGGCCGGCCGCGGCAGCGCGCCGCCGGACGCGGGCTCGAGCAGCACCTCGCCGCGCTCGACGTGCCCGACGGCGAACGGCCCGAGGCCGTCGAGCGAGCCGTCGGGCGCCGGCGGCGCGAAGGCCTGGTCGGCGCGCAGGACGGGCAGCTCCAGGTCGGTGAGCAGCGTCGCGCGCGGGTGCGCGAGGCGGATGACGACCGTGTGGTCGCCCTCCTCGCGGGCCTCCGCGATGGCCTCCACGACCCGCCGGTGACGCGAGGCGACCTTCGGCGACGCGAACGCGCGCAGCGTGGCGACCACGTCGGCGGCGCGCAGCGGGGCGCCGGAGTGGAAGCGCACGTCGTCGCGCAGGGTGACCTCCAGCGTCAGCGGGTCGCGCCACCGCCAGCTTCGCGCGAGGTACGGCACCGGCGCGAGCGTGTCCGGGTCGAGGCGCACGAGCCCCGCGTGAACGAGGCGCGTCGTGCGCATGCCGACCGGGTCGGTGACGTAGCGCGGGTCGAGCGTCTCGGGGTCGTCGGAGACGAGCATCTCGATGGGGCGCGTCGGGTCGCCGCCGCCGCGGCGCCGCCCGCAGCCGGCGAGGAGAACGACGATGACAGCGAGCGCTAGGCAGAGCGCGCGACCCGCACTAAGGGGTTCACAGGAAGGCGGGAAGGCGGGAAGGGTTGGAGGGGAGCGACTCTTGCCAATCCAACCCTTCCCGCCTTCCCGCCTTCCTGTTCCTCTCCCCCCCGCAATGACCTCTCGCGCCTTCGTCTCCCCGGTCGTGCTCGCGCTCGCGTCCGCGCTCGCGCTCGTCGCGCCCGACGTGCGGCCCGACGCGCCCGCGCCCGCCCCTGCGCCCGCGCCGTCGCCCGCAGCCGCGCGCGTTCCCGAGCTCGACGCGGCGGCGCACGCCATCGCGTCGGAGCGGACCTTCCAGGGGGCGGCGGTCGGCATCGCGGTCGTCGACGTCGAGACCGGGCAGCTGCTGGCGGGCGTCAACGAGCACCTCGCGCTCAATCCGGCCTCCAACGCGAAGCTATACACGGCCGCCGCCGCCCTCGCGACGCTCCACGGCGACCACCGCTACGTGACGGCGCTCGCGGGCAAGCTCGACGGCGACCGCGTGGACGGACCGCTCGCGCTGCGCGGCTTCGGCGACCCGTCGCTCACGACGGAAGACCTGTGGGCGATGGTGCAGGAGCTCGAGCGCTACGGCGTCAAGCGCGTCGACGGCGACATCGTCGTCGACCAGCGCTTCTACGACGACCAGACGACGCCCCCCGCCTTCGAGCAGCAGCCGAACGAGTGGGCGGCCTTCCGCGCGCCCGTCAGCGCGGTCGCGCTCGACGAGAACTGCATCACGATGACCGTGCGCCCCGGGCCTGCGGGCGGCGCCGCGCGCGTCTCGTTCGACCCGCCGGGGTTCGTCGACGTCGACGGCACGGTGAAGACCGGCGACCCCGGCGCCGCCGACGACGTGACGCTCGCGCTGGCGGGCAACGGCCCGCGCATGACGGCGCACGTGAGCGGCGCCATCGGCGGCGACTCGCGCCTCGTGCGCTACACCCGCCGGGCCGAGGACCCGCGCCTGCTGGCCGGCTACGCGCTCGCGGCGCTGCTCCGCAAGGACGGCGTCGCGTTCGGCGGCCAGGTGAAGCTCGGCAATGGCGTGAGCGGGCACGTGCTCGCGCGCCACGAGTCGGCGCCCCTGTCGCAGCTGCTCTACGCGCTCGGCAAGCGGAGCGACAACTTCTACGCCGAGATGATCTTCAAGACGCTCGGCGGCGAGGCCAAGGGGCGCCCGGCCAGGAGCGCCGACGCCGCGCAGTTCGTCACGCAGTGGCTCTCGTCGATCGGCATCACCGAGCCGGGGCTCGTCATCAAGAACGGCTCGGGGCTGTTCGACGCGAACCGCGTCAGCCCCTGGAGCACGGCGGAGCTCCTCCGCTGGGCGTGGCGCGACCCGGAGGTGCAACCCGAGTACGTCGCGCAGCTGTCGGTCGGCGGCGTCGACGGCACGCTCCACAAGCGCTTCCGCCAGCAAGGCGTCCGCCGCCACGTGCGCGCCAAGACCGGCACGCTCAACGACGTCATCTCCCTCTCGGGCTACGCGCTGCGCGACGACGGCCGCGCGCCCGTCGCGTTCTCGATCCTGTTCAACCGCGTCGCGGGGAAACAGAGCGGCGCGCGGATCGCCGCCGATCGGCTGGTGGGCCAGATCGTGCGGTGGGCCGCGCGCCGGTGAGATGTCGGTCTGCCGTTACTGCACCTTCAGGATGACCTGGTAGCTGCCGTGCGCCGGGTCGAACGCCTGTCCGGTGCCGATCCCCAGGTAGTAGGTCGTCGACGCGGTGGCCGCGGTGGAACCCGACGCCGCACCCATGACGTCGCCTCCTAGGATTTGCGTCGTACCGTCGCTCTGGAGCAGCTGCACGTTCAAGTCGGTCTTCGAGTCGCAGATGGTGTAGAGCGTCAGCGTCTTGCCGCCATCGGCCGCGCCCGTCGTGATCTTCACGTAGTCCTGATGGTGCGCGGTGCTCAGGCTGCCGTTCGTGAGAACGAACGGAAACGCCGTGGCCGGCACGGCGTTCGCGATGGTGCCGTCGTTGCTCGTCGTCGGCGCCGTGAGCGCCGGAGGCGTCGAGGTCACGCTGATGGTGGACGAGCCGGTCGCGCCGCTCGGGTCGTAGAAGACCGCATACACGGGGTCCGTCGACGACGTCAGCCAGGTCGCGACGGCATTCGGGTTCGTCTGAGTGGCGCCAGCGCCCGTGAGCATGTCAGCCCACGCGCCGCTCTTCGGTAGCAGGTAGAGGACGGGGGACGCATTCGCGTTCGCAGGTGTCGCCGTGAAGTCGACGATTGCGAGCGAAGTGGCCTCCGGCGTGTACTGGTACAACGCCGAGTCCATCGGGTTCGCGATGGTGTCCATCACCGGCGTTCCCGCCGTGAGCGCGGTGGCCATGCGAGGCGTGATGTTGACGCCCTTCGGGGAGACGTAGTCGAGCGCCGATTGGGAAGTCGGCGCGCCGCTCAACAGATCGAAGTCGACCATCCCCGTAGCGGTCGTGTCGACGAACAGCTGCACGTCCGCATCGAAGTAATTCGCGTTCGTGACGATGCCCTCGACGCCGTTGCCCGGAACGACGTTCAGATTCGTGTACGTCGTCTGGAACGTGTTCGGATCCGTCGTGGACGTCGTGTCGAATGGATTCGCGACGTCCAGGTTCTTGACGTGCGCCGTGACGATCGAGCCCTGCGGGACCGATTCGTACGTGATGACGACGGGAGACGAGACCTTGAACCCATTCGTATAGGTCGTGCTGCCGCTCGAGTCCTTCACCGTCACGTCGCGCGGGCCCATGGCCGCCGCCTTGTCGATCGTGATGTCGGCGACGAGCGCCGTGGGGCTCGCGACGGTGAGCTTCTTGACGGTGACGCCCGCGCCGAAGTCGACGGTGGTCGCCGACGACCAGTTCGTGCCGAAGCCGCTGAGCGTGACCTCCGCGCTCCGGGCGAGGAACACGTGATCGGGCGTGATGCCGCTCACGCTGGCGGTCGTCGTCCCGTTCGAACCCGCGGGCCCCGCGGGGCCGGCCGGGCCCGGATCGCCCTGCGCGCCCTGCGCACCGGCAGGCCCGGTGGAGCCGCCGCACGCGGCCAGGGTCAAGAGCGCGACTGCCCCAAGAAGAACTCGATTCATCACGAACCACCTCCCAGATGAGGTCACTGATGTACCCCGTTGTCCCACAAGTGCAAGACTTCACTCTCGGCGTCTTTTCGACGCGACGCGGCGCATGGTGACAGCTCGAGGGCCCGCTTCGCCAGGCCCGTTTCGCGGGTGCGCGGCTCGCTGGGCGCTCGTTCCCGAGCGGATCGCTCGAGCGCCGGCGGGCGAGGGCCGCAGGCGCGGGGCCGTCCTTCATCCCTGCCCGGGCGTCGCCCACCTTCGCGAGAGCAGGATCGACCCCCCGCCGACTTCGGCCCACCCGCCCGCAAGGACCCCTCGCTTCCGCGCGGGTGCGGCTCGTCGGCGCGGGAGGATGGCTCACCGGGCGGCGAGCGTCGGTCACGGTCGCGGAAGGATCCCTCGCTTGCACGCGGGTGAGGCTCGTCGGCGCGGGAGGCAGGCTCACCGGGCGGCGCGCGTCGCTCACGGTCGCGGAAGGATCCGTCACTTCCGCGCGGGTGCGGCTCGTCGGCGGGGGAGGATGGCTCACCGGGCGGCGCGCGTCGGTCACGGTCGCGGAAGGATCCTTCGCTTGCACGCGGGTGCGGCTCGTCGGCGCGAGACGATGGCTCACCGGGCCGCGAGCGTCGGTCACGGTCGCGGAAGGATCCTTCGCTTCCGCGCGGGTGCGGCTCGTCGGCGCGGGAGGATGGCTCACCGGGCGGCGACCATCGCTCACCATCGCGGAAGGATCCCTCGCTTCCACGCGGATGTGGCTCGTCCACCCGGAAGGATCGCTCGCGCGTCGGCGACCATCGCTCACCCGCGCGCAACGATCCTTCACGGCTTCACGCGGATGGCTCGTTTGCTCGAGACGATCGCCCACTCGGGGGCCGGTCGGCGACGACCGCTCGGAACCATCGTTCACCGTCACGCGAGCGACGAGCGGTCGGCCGGAAGCATCGCTCGCGCGCCGGCGACGATCGGTCACGCGCCGGAGACGATCGCTCGCGCGCCGGCGACGATCGGTCACGCGCCGGCGACGATCGCTCGCGCGCCGGCGACGATCGGTCACGCGCGGGCAACCATCGCTCACCCGACCGGAACCATCCCTCCCTTCCGCGCGACCGTCGCTCGTCCGCTCGAATCCGGCGCCGACTCACGCGCCGCGCTCGTTCGGACGTGCGTGACCATCGCTCGTTCGCTCGTTCGCGCGTTCGCTCGTTCGCGCGTTCGCGCGTTTACGCGGCCGCGTGCACCCGCGTTCACGCGGCGCCCTCTCGCCGTCCTCGTTCGCCGGCGTTTCTGCGGTATGCGACGAGCTCCTACCTGGTACGCGGGTTGCGTTCGCGCCCCGCCCGAATGGCTCCTCGCACCGTCGTTCGCACCCTCGTCGGAGCCGCGCTCGCCGCGGCGTTCGTGCTGGCCGCCACCGGGGTCCGCGCCGCGGACGCCGCCGACGCCTCGGGCGCGGCCGCCGCCGCCCCCGCCGCCCCCGCGGATCCCGCCGCCCCTGCCGACCCCGCCGTCCGCGCCGCCGCCCACCCCCGCGGCTACCACCTGCACGACGGCTTCTACCTGAGCCTCGCGCTCGGCCCGTCCTACGTGGCGAGCGCGATGACGACGAGCGGCGCGAGCCTGAAGGACGTCACGACGGGCGCCGTCGCGTCCAGCATCGGCACGAGCATCGACGGCTTCGCGCTGAGCGGGCAGCTCTTGATGGGCGGAACGCCCGCCCCGGGCCTGGTGGTCGGCGGCGGCACGATGGGCAACTTCGTCTTCAGCCCCACGCGCTCGTGGAACGGCGTCTCGCGGCCGATGCACGCCTACTCGTTCGGCCTGATCGGGCCCTTCGTCGACTACTACCTGGATCCGCGCGAAGGGCTGCACTTCCAGGCGCTGCTCGGCGTCGCCGACGGCGCGGAGAACGCCTCGGGCAGCACCTCGAGCGCGCTCTGGGGCTACGGCGGCTCGCTCGGCTTCGGCAACGAGTGGTGGATCGCCGACGACTGGGGGCTCGGCGCCATGCTGCGCGGACAGGTCGTGCACCTCGCGGCGAGCACGGACGCCAACGCGTACGGCGCCCGCCGGGCAACCCGGACCTGATGGGGCAGGCGCTGAGCGAGAGCCAGACGGCGTGGAGCCTCGCGCTGCTGATGACCGCGACGTACCAGTGATCGTCCGCCGCGTCGTTCCGCGCCGCTACTCGCGCATGTGCTTTCGGATCTTCCCCAGCGCCTGCTCCTGCAGCTGGCGGATCCGCTCGCGCGACAGGTTGTACTTGTCGCCGATCTCCTTGAGCGTCAGCTCGTCCTCGTCGTCGAGGCCGAAGCGCCACCGGATGATGCGCGACTCGATGGGCGTCAGCGTCGTCAGGAGCCGCCGCACCTCGGCGTTCCACTTCTGGTTCGCCAGCGCGTCGTACGGCGACATCGCCGTCTCGTCCTGCAGGAAGTCGATGAACTTGCGCCCGTCCTCGTCGCCGACGGGCCGGTCGAGCGAGAACGGCGTCTCCGCCCACGAGCCCTTGACCTTGTCGAGCTTCTCCTGCGGGATGCCCGTCTCGCGTTCGAGCTCCGGCAGCGTCGGCTCGCGCCCGGTGCGCGCCAGGAGCGCCTGCGTCGCGCGCTGGATGCGGTTGTGCGTGTCGAGCATGTGCACCGGGATGCGCACCGCCCGCCCCTTGTCGGCGAGCGCGCGGCTGATCGCGTGCCGGATCCACCACGAGGCGTACGTCGAGAAGCGGTAGCCGCGCGTGTGATCGAAGCGCTCGACGGCCTTCATCAGGCCGATGTTGCCCTCCTGGATCAGGTCGATGAGCGGCAGCCGCCCGCGGTTGTATCGGCGCGCGATGCTCACGACGAGGCGGAGGTTGGCCTTGACGAACTTGTTCTTGACGGTGCGCGAGTGCGCCGAGGCGTCGGCGATGCGGTCGAGCGTCTTCTTGTACGCCGCGGTCGGCGCGAGGTGCGGGCTGGTCTCCGCCGGCGGCGCGCCCTCTTCCTGGTCGAGCGCGCGATCGCGTTCCTCGTCGTCGGGCTCGTCGCCGAGCCGGCGCACGACCTCCTCGGCGTGGGCGATCCACAGCCGGTCGCTGTCGGCCAGGCGAATGGCCCTGGCGAGCGACACGCACCCGTCGCGGTAGCGCTTCTCCTGCGGCCGCGTCAGCTTGTTGTGCTGCTTGCGGAACGTCTTCAGGAGCTTCCGCAGCTCGGCGATCTGCGGCAGATCGAGCGCCTCCTCGCCGGTCGGCAGGTCCTTCTCGAGCGAGTCGAGCGCGTGATCGGCCGCCGGGTGGAACGAGAGGATCGCCACCCAGTGATCGATCTCCGCCTGCTCGACGGCGATGGCCGTCTCCAGCTCCTCGTCGGGCCCCATCACCGGATGGGTGGCCATCTCGCGGAAGTAGCGGGCGAGCATCGAGTCGCCGCCGCCCTCTTCGATCTCCTTGTCGCTCGGGGCCTTGCGCACCGCCGGCGCGTCGGGGTCACCGGCCGCTGCGTCCGCCACGGGCGCTTCCAGGTCGAACTCCTCCTCGACCAGCTCGATCTCGGCCGTCGGATTCGCGGGGCCGATCCGGGGCGCCTCGTCGAGCTCCACCTCGTCGTCCAGCTGCGTCTCGGGCGGCGCCGGCGGCGCTTCGGCCGCCTGGGCGTGCCGTCCGGAGGTGGCGACCGCTGCGGCGCTGCTCTTGCTCTTGCTCATGACCGGGGCTCCCTCGCTGGACCGGGGGTGGGCATTGCGTCGGGCGGCCTTCGCGCCGGGCGGCTTCACGACGGGGCTGAGCTCCGCCGTGGGGTATGCACCTTCCGTACCCTTGACCCGCTCGATGGACGCCCGCCCCGCGGCGCGGGGCGTGGCCCGCACCCGCTTGCGACTTCGCAAGGACCGGGGTTGCGTCTTCGGCATCGAGGGGGTTCGCCGAGCTTTCGAGCTCCTCCGTGTTGGTTGTCCGTTGGGTGGCAATCCGTTCGGATGATGGTCGGTCCGTCGGGAAGCCGTCACTGCGCCGCGCGCTCCGTGAGATGATGTGCGGCCCCGGAGCCATGGGAACGAGGTCCGCGTTTTCCGACTACGTCGAGATGCTGCGGCGCGTGTTGCGGCGCCCGGGTCGATTGTCGAGCTTCGTGGTCGCCTCGTCGATGCACGCCGTCGGCCATGCTCTGGTGGCACTGGTCGCCGGCGCCATGGCGGTGGCGATGGCGCAAGCGTTCGGATGGCGGGGGATCCGATCCAGCCCCCTGGGCAACGGAGGGCCGCTTTCGGACAAAGCTCTGTTCTTATCTGCCTTTGGTCTGCTCGTGGTGTTCGTCAAGGCCTCAGCCGGCGTGTACGCCACGTACGTTCAGGGGCGCGTGGCGGGTGAGGTGGGCGGAGCGCTGCGGCTGGAGCTGCTCGATGCGCTGCTGGCTGTTCACCGGTTGCGCCGTCCGCGACATTCCGATCAGGGGGACGCGCCCGCGGCGGCGGCGCTGACGGGCGCGGCGGGCGTGGCCGCGCTGACCGAGCGGGTGCACGAGGTGGAGCTCGGGCTGAAGCAGGGCCTGCTCGGCGGAGCGCGGGCCGCGGCGCAGCTGGTTCCGCTGGCGGCGCTGCTCGTCGTGCTCTCGCCGAGGATGGCCGCGGTCGCCGCTGCGGTCCTCGCCGTCTTCGGCGTGCTGCTCGGCAAGGTGCGCGGGGGCTACCGGCGCGCGACGTCCGCGGCGGCGCGCGAGCGCGAGCAACTGCTCGAGGCGGCCGACGAGTCGGTGCGCCACGCGGAGCTGTGGGTGAGCTACGGCGCGCAGGGCAGGGCCCGCGCGCGCGTCGGGGCGCTGGGCGAGGCGCTGGCGCGCGGGGCGGCGCGGCTCGAGGCGCGTGCGGCGGCGCTGAGCGGCGCCAACGAGGTGCTGGGCGCGGCGGCGCTGGTGGCGGCGGTCGGCGCGGCGCGCGCGGGGTGGCTGGGCGCGATGGCGGACGGGGGCACGCTGCTGGCGTTCACGGTGGCGTTCTTCCTGGCGTACCGCCCGATGCGCGAGCTGGCCGACGCGCGCTTGACGTACGCGCGTGGCGCGGCGGCGTACGAGGAGGTGAGGGCGTTCGTCGCGGGCGCGGGCACGGACGCGGGCGCGGACGCGGACGCGGACGCGGGCGCGGGCGCGGGCGCGGTCGCGGACGCCGTCTGGCGCCCCGCCGTCCTCGAGCTTCGCGGCCTGCGCCTCACGCGCGGCTCCACCGCGCCGGTGTCGTTGCGCGCCGAGCCCGGCGCCATCGTCGCCATCGCGGGCCCCACGGGCGCAGGCAAGACGACGCTCCTGCGCACGCTCCTCGGCTTCGAGCCGGCCGCCGGCGGCGAGGTGCTCTTCGACGGCGTGCCGCTCGGCGATCGAGCGGCGGGACCGGAGGCGCGCCCGTTCGCGTGGGTGCCGCAGGACGCGCCGCTCCTCGCCGACACGCTCGACGCCAACGTCGCGCTGGGCGCTCCCGGCTCGGACGCGCGCGAGGCGCTCGCGCCGCTCGGGGCCGCGCACCTGGCCGACGCGCTCGACGGCGCTCGCCTGGGCGCGGGCGGACGTTCGGTGTCGGGGGGCGAGCGTCAGTGGATCGCGCTGGCGCGCGCCATCGCGACGCGGCAGCCGGTGCTTCTGCTCGACGAGCCGACGAGCGGCCTCGATGGCGAGGCGCAGCGGCGGGTGCTCGACGCCATCGCGCGGCTGCGCGGACGCCGGACGGTGCTGCTGGTGACGCACCGTCCGGAACCGCTGGCGCTCGCCGATCGCGTCGTGCGGATCGAGGGGGAGACGGGGCTGGAGAGGGCCGCGTGAAGCGGGCGGGGACGGCGGTGATCGTCGTGCTCACGGCGTGCGGCGGGGCGCCGACGATCCCGACCTCGACCCCGACCCCGACCCCGACCTCGACCTCGACCCCGACCTCGACCTCGACCCCAACCCCGACCCCGACCCCGACCCCGACCCCGACCGCACCCCTCTGCGCAGCCGACATGGTCGCCGTCGCCGACTTCTGCATCGATCGCTACGAGGCGCCCAACGAGAAGGGCCAGCTCCCCTACGCACTACGCACCGCGTACGACGGGGAGGCGTGGTGCGACGCGCGCGGCAAGCGGCTCTGCACCGAAGAGGAGTGGACGCGCGCGTGCGAGGGGAGCCGCGCGCGTCGCTACCCGTACGGCGACACGTACCGCGAGGGGGCGTGCAACGACGGCCGGCACTGGAAGCCGGTGCACTGGAGCGCGCTCGCCAGGTGGCCCGCCGACGAGGCGCGCGAGGAGGGCGAGCGTCTCTTCCAGGGCGAGCCGAGCGGCGCGCGCGCCGCGTGCGTCTCCGAGGAGGGCGTGCACGATCTCACGGGCAACGTGGCCGAATGGGTGCGCCGCGCCGGGCCCCCGCCGCACCCGGGGTGGGTCCACGTCCTCAAGGGCTGCTACTGGGCCGGCTGCTACCATCAGCCGCACCCCGACTGCGCCTTCACGAACCACGCGCACCCGGGGACGTTCCGCACCTACGAGGCGGGCTTCCGCTGCTGCAGCAGCCACGCTTCTGGGTTACCTTCGGCGCCGTGAGCAGGCGGGCCGCGGTGTCGATGCGCCGGTGCGCGGCGTGGCTGGCGGTGGCCACGCTCGGCGCCGCGGGCGCGGCGTGCGGCGGGATGGCGGGCGAAAGCGCGCCGTCGGCGGGCTCGCCCGCCTCGTCGCCGGCGCAAGGGCCCGCGCTCGCGCCGCCGGCTCCGTCGCTGCCCATCTCGGGCACGCCCGACATCGACCTCACCGACGCGAACGCGGCCACCGTGCACGGCTCGCGCGTGACCTTCGACGGCATCGAGGAGGGCCTGGCGTGGCCCGCGCTCGAAAGGGCGATGGGGCCGCGCCAGCCGGGGGAGGTCGTCACGATCCAGGTCGGGCGCGCGGTGCCGATGATCGCGCTCCTGCGCGCCGCCTGGACGGTGCGCGTGGCCGACGTGCACGTGCAGTCGCAGGACGCCGCGGGCGTGATGCACGCGGTCGAGCTGCGCGGCCGGCGCCACGGCGCGCCGCCCGTCTCCGGGTGCCACCTCGCCGTGTTCCTGCGCACCGACGGCTCGCTGCGCGTCGCGGCGCCCGGCGGCCCGCGCGACCTCGGCGGCGGCGACCCGGCCGCCTCGCTCGCGCGCTCGCTCGACCTCGACCGCGCGCGCTGCCCCATCGCGTACGTCGCCTTCGGCGCCGAGTCGGACGCCGCGCCGTTCGGGCCCGTGTTCGACGTGATGCTCGCCGTCGACCGCGCCAAATCCGCCGGCGACGCGCGCTACGTGCTCGCCCAGGCGATGCACGAGAGCTCGCCCCCTCGTTGACGGGCGAGCCTTCCTCAGCCCTTCTCGACGGGATAGCCGTGCGCGATCCAGTCCGTGCGCAGGTTCGTGGGCAGGTCCAGCAGCCGCGCGCGACGCAGGCCGACTTCGCGCGCGGCGCGCTGGGCGGGGCCGATGTTCGGGCAATGCGTGGTCGGGCAGCAGCCGCAGTAGAGGACGACGTCGCGATCGGGCGGCAGCTTGCGAAGCTCGGCCACGATGGCGGCGTAGCCGTCGCCGGTCGACGCCTCGCCCGCGTGGCGTGAATGCGGGACGCGAGCCTTGCCGAAGAGGTATGCGGGGCCGACGTGAAGCACGTCGATGGCGCCGTCGCGCACGCGGTCGAGCTGCGCAGCCAGGTCGCTCGGCGCCATGCGCGGCAGGGGCTGCACGCCGGCCGTGCCGGAGTCCCGGTGGCATCCCAGTCCGGCGACGGCGGCGACCGCGGAGAGGACCAGGAGCTCACGCCGCGAGGTTTTCACGCGAGGGTCCTATCACGAAGGGGCTCAGTGCACGCCACCGGACAGCAAGAAGCCCATGGTGGCGCCGTAGATGGCCGAGACGTACGGGTTGGACGTGATGGGGCAGGCGCCGGTCCGGCACCCGACGAAGCGCTGGTAGGCGAGCCCGGCGAGCGCGCCCAGGACGACGGCGAGGACGGTGCGCATCTTCATGGCTCCTCAGCCGAGACCGCAGCCCCCGCTGCTGCAGAAACCTCCGCCGCATCCGCCGGCGGGCGCGGACGGCTCGCCGCGACCGCCGCCGACGGCGAACGACGAGAGCTGCTTCTCGACGCGGCTCGAAGCGCACGCCGGGCAGCGGGCCTCGCCCACGTCGCGCACCAGCTCCTCGAAATCGAGACCACACTCGTGGCAGTGAAAGTCGTACAGCTTCATGGTGCTCCTCTGGAGCCTTGGAGCCGGCGAGGATGGAAAAGGGTTCGGGGTACGCCGCCGGGGGCGGGCTCGTCCGCCGAGGCGAACCCTTCTCCCCGCCGCCGGCTCTCACCCGGAGAGCGCCATGCGAATCCAGGAATTCTTCCACCGCGACAGCTCGACGCTCACGTACGTCGTCTTCGATCCGGGCACCGGCGACGCGGTGGTCATCGACCCCGTGCTCGACTACGACGCCGGCGCCTCGCGGACGTCGTCGTCGTCGGTCGAGAAGATCACCGCGTTCCTCGAAGAACGCCGGCTGCGGCTGCACTACGTCCTCGAGACGCACGCCCACGCCGATCACCTCTCGGCGTCCCAGGTGCTGCGCCGAAGGTTCGGCGCCGAAGTCGCGATCGGCGAGCGTATCCGGGAGGTCCAGAGCGCCTTCAAGCCTCTGCTCGATCTCTCCCCGGACGTCCCGACCGACGGGAGCCAGTTCGACCGGCTGCTGCGCGATGGCGACGTGGTGCGCGCGGGGAGCCTGGCGATCGGCGTGATCGCCACGCCGGGTCACACGCCGGCCTGCGTGAGCTACGCGATCGACGACGCCGTCTTCACCGGCGACGCGCTCTTCATCGAGGACGCCGGCGTCGGGCGATGCGACTTCCCCGGCGGCAGCGCGGACGAGCTCTACACGTCGGTGCACGAAAGGCTCTACGCCCTTCCCGACGCGACGCGCGTGTTCGTCGGACACGACTACCAGCCGGGCGGCCGTCCGCTGCGGTTCGAGACGACGATCGGAGCGTCCAAGCGCGACAACCGCCTGCTCGTGGCCTCGACGACGCGCGACGAATTCGTGCGAGCGCGCACAGCCCGCGACGCGGCGCTCGCGGCGCCCCGTCTGCTCTTTCCGAGCGTGCAGATCAACATCGACGCCGGCCGCCTGCCGAGGCCGCACGCCAACGGCAAACGGTACCTCGCGATCCCGATCGACGCGCCCGAAGAGGCCGACCCTCGGAGCGCAGAGCCTCGCGCGGCCCCATGGCGAGCGGTCTCCGCGTAGCGGCCCCGCTCACCGCGCGGGCAGGAGGAGCGGGATGACCGGCCCCGGCTCGACGCGCGCCGCGCGGGCGCGCAGCACGTCGCCGTCGAGGACGTAGGCGCCCGGCTCGTCGAAGGCGACGCGCAGCGAGCAGGCGAGCGCGTCGACGTGGCCCTCGCCGCGCATCGCGCGACCGACGAGAACGCGCGGCACCTGCAGGCCGAGCGCGCGCGCCGGCAAGGCGCTGGCGACCACGTGGAAGCGGTCGAGCGCCTCGCCGGCGCGGTAGGTCGCGCGCACGCCGAGGCCCACGTCGCGGACGACGCTGGCGAGCACCAGACTCCAGGCGCGGCCCGGGTGCGGCGCGCCGTCGACCTCGAGGCAACACGCGACCGGATCGAGCACGCGCCGCGCGAACGCAGTGGCGGCAAACGAGCCGGCGAACGCGCGCGCCGCGATGCGCGCGGCCGACGCGATGCCGGGCCGGGGCTCGGCGTAGTAGACGTCGAAGAAGCGCGCGACCAGGCCCGTGCCGAAGATGAAGCCGACGCGGTCGCCGCCGGCGTCGTCGCTCACGCGCAACGTCGGCCGGTGCTCGACGCGGGTCGCGCCGTCCGCCGCGGCGCGCACCACGCGCTCGGCCCACGCGCGCGCCCCCCCGCGCCGGTCGCGGGGGTCGGTCCAGTCGCGCGCGACCGTGCACACCGTGCCGCCGGGCGCGAGGGCCACCGGGGGAAGCGCTGCATCGAACGCGCGGGAGAGCGCGGTCACCCCGGCCATGTACGAGCCGTCGCCGCCCGCGAGCACCACCGCCCCCGTGCCGCGCTCCGCGATGGCGCGCGCGACGGCGTCGAGCTCGCGCACCTGCCGCGTCTCGTGCACGCGCGCGCCGGCGCGCGCCGCGGCGCGCACGATCGTCTCGCGCAGGTCGCTGCCGTCGCCCAGACGGCGTGCGGTGCGGTTCAGGATGACGTCGACGCCGCGGCGTCGCAGGACGTGCTCGGTCATGCGGCCCCGAATTCTTCCCGTCTTCCCCGCTTCCTGTGCAATTAAACCTAGCGCGATGAAGCGTTTCGATCTCCTCCTCGCTGCGACGGCGCTGCCCGCCGCGGCGGCCTGCGCGGGCTCGCCGGTGATGCGCGCGGCCGAGCGCGGCGACCGGGCGGCGCTCGCGGGTGAGCTGGCGGCGCGCGAGAAGCGCGGCGAGGTGTCGAACGCCGACGCGGCGTCGCTGGCGCGCGCGGTGGCCGATCGCGAGGTGCGCGCGGCGACGGGCACCGACGCGGTCGGGCGGGTGCGCGACGTGCGCCCCTGCGCGCACGAGCTCGACGACGCGCTCGCCGCGCGGATGAAGACGCACGACGCGGCCGGTGCCGAGGCGGCGCTCGCGCGCATCGAGGCACGCGGGCTCGACGCGGACGACGCGCGACGCTGGCTGTGCGACGCCGATCCCGCGTGGCGCGCCGTGGGCGTGCGGGGGCTGGTGCGCACGCAGGACGGCGACGCGCGGCGCAAGGCGCTGGTCGACCCGGACCCGGCCGTGCGCCGGGAGGCGGTGCGCGCTGCCGCCGAGGCGCACGACGCGGGCGATCTGCGCGCGCTCTCGGAGGCCGCGCGCCTCGATCCCGAGCCCATCGTGCGCACGGAGGCCGTGCGGGCGATCGCGGCGCTTCCCGCGACGCCGGGGGGCGCCACCGCGGACCTGCTGCGCGACCTCTGGATCTCGGCCGACGACGGGCTGCGCGAGGACATCGCGCTCGCCTGGGCCAGTCCCGGCGTGTGGGGCACGGGCGGGCGCGAAGCGTTGCGCGTGCGGGTGGCCGCCGATCACGGGCCGGGCGCGGTGGAGGCGGCCGCGGCGGTGCTGCGCCACCGTGACGCCGCGGGCGAGCTCGCCGACGAGGCGGTCGGGCAGCTGGTGCGCGCGATCGGCGAGGGGGCGCGCGAGACGCGGCTGCAAGCGATCGCCGAGGCGCCGCTCGACAGGCCCGCGGTGCTCGCGGCGGTGCGGACGGCCTCCGCCGAGGAGGACACGCGCGTGCGCGTCGCGGCGCTGGCGCGTCTGGCGGAGACGAAGGACGGCGAGGCCGTCGCGGCGCTCGAGGCGCTCGCCCAGCCGGGGTCGCCCGTGGCCGCGAACGCGCGCTTCGCGCTGGCGGGCGACGGGGACGGGCGCGTGCAGGCGTGGATCGAGCAGGACCTCGGCGCGCCGCACGCCGGCGCGCGGCTGGCGGCGGCGACCGCGCTGGGGCTGTTGGGCGTCGAGGGCCGGGCGGCGCCGCTGCTGGCCGATGCGGATCCGCGCGTTCGGCTGGAGGCCGCGTGCACCATCCTGGTCGCGGCGAGGCCGCGGTAGGCGAGCGAACGCTCGCTCCGCCCCCTGCCGAACGGCCCGCCGCGTGCGTCACGGCAGCGCGCAGGCGCCGCTCGGCAGACACACCAGCGGCGGGCAGCACTGCGAGCTCGACGTGCACTTGCCGCATGAGCCGTTGATGCACGCCTGGTTGCCGCAGTCCTTGCACGAGCCGCACGAGGGTCCGCCGTCGACGCCCGCATCGGCGCCCGGCGAGCCGCCCGGCGGCGGGCACGGTGCGCTCGCCTGCAGGTTGGCCCTGTCGTAGTGGATGTACGTCTCGGAGCTGTTGGAGAACGAGCCGACGAACAGGCTGCCGTACGCGGTCAGGGTGGACGAGACCTGCAGCGGGCTCGTCGCGCAGTACAGATCCCCGGCCAGGCTTCCGCCCGAGAACGTCGTCGCGGAGGTCCCGCCTTCGTAGAGGCGGCACAGCGCGGGGTAGTTGGGAGAGCCCAGATCGAGGTCCGATCCCGAGCGGGGCATCACCACGCCGGCGACCGCGATGTCGAAGGTGGCGGACGGGTCGAGCGTGAAGTCGATGGTGGCGGCCGAGACGTTGCCGTCGATGAACAGCCCGGTGTGCCCGTGCGCCACGATGGTGACCGGATCGGAGCCGTTGTCGATCGAGGTCAGGTAGTACATGCCGCAGGGCAGATCGAGGCGCACCGGGTAGCCGAGCGGCGCAGCGAGCGCGTTGGGGTCGAGCCCGATGACCGCGTCGTCGTCATTCGGCGGGCGCACCGCCGCGACCCACGATGCGACGGGCAGGAGCTGCTGCGGATCGCACGCGCAGGGCGGCGGCACCGTGAGCGGCTGCTGCACGAACGCGCCGTAGGTGACGCTGCCGCTGTAGGCCTTGCCCGTGTCCAGGTACATCGTGCCGCTGATCGCGATCGACCCGGCGGTCCCGTCGACGTTGCCGCCGAAGAAGCCGTCGAGCCCGACCTTGATGGAGGCCGTCGTCGACGTCGGTCCCCCCACGTGCAGCTCCTGAGCGACGTTGGTGTTGCTCCCGGTCGCGAGCCCTCCGTCCGCCGACGACCAGAGCGTCCCTCCGATGTCGTCGTGGCTGGTCGCGCTGAATGCGCCGTCCAGCCCCACGCCGCCACCCAGGCCGCCGGGCTTGTAGGGCCCCTGGCTGCTGTCGTACGCGTCGGTGTACATGCTGCCGTGCATCGAGACGTCGCCGCACGAGCAGAGCGCCCACGTGAAGGTCGTCTGCGCCGTGTTGCCCGAGCAGGTGCCCGTGCTGCCCCCCAGCACGACGGGCGGGCCGCCGCCGACGCAGCCGTTCGGTCCCGAGCCGCCGACCGCCACCACCGGGACGCACTGACCTCGCGAGCACCCCTGTCCGCTCGGGCACGGCATGTTGCACCCGCCGCAGTTCTGGTTGTCGTTCTGCGGGTCGACGCAGCTCTGCCCGCACTGGACGAGCGGCGGCAGGCAGCTGGTGCTGCACTGCCCCGCGGAGCAGGCCTGGCCCGCCGGGCACACGACGCCGCACCCGCCGCAGTTCTGCGGATCATTGCTGGTCGGGATGCACATGCCGTTGCAGAAGGACTGGTAGATGGGGCACTGGCACGCCCCGCTCACGCAGATCTGGCCGCCGGGACAGCTCTGGCTGGTGCAGCCCGCGTCCGCTTGCGCGTCGCTGCCGGCGGGGCCATCGAGCGACCCGTCGGCCGCGGCATCCCCGGCATCCGCGCCGTCCGGAGCGTCGGCCACCACGTCGGCGGCGGCATCGGCCGCACCCGCATCGGAGCCGCTGCCCGTCGTCGCGTCTGGCGTGGCCGCGCCATCGTCGCCTGCGTCGCCCGGCCCCGCGATGGGGGTGAACCCGGAGCCGCCGCACGCCGCGACGACGAGACCGAGGGCCAGCGCGATGCCGGCGCCGATGTAAGAATGGCTCATTCCTGCTCCAGTCGCTCGGCGCATGCGAGCCGCGCCTGCCGCTGCTCCGCGCCTCGCCTCCGCTGGTCAGTACCGTGACCATCGTGCAGGCAGGCGAGCTCCGTCGGGCCATGCCCCCGCCCGGGTCCGCGCCCCCGGCCCGAATTGACCTCCGCCCCCCGTTTCCCGTACGACTCTTCGCGCCATGCGCTCGCACCTCCTCTCGCTCTCCCTGGTCGCCGCGCTGTCGCTCGGCGCGACCGGCTGCATCAAATCCGCCCTCACCAACGGGCAAATCTCCGCCACGCGCGAAGCGTCCGGCGCGCTCGACACCATCGGCGATTACGAGCTCGCGCGCTCCGCCGCGCAGGCCGGCCTGGTGCAGTTCGAAGGGATGCACCAGCTCGCGCCCGACAATTCCGACGCCCTCTTCATGCTCACCAAGGGGTGGGTCGGCTACGGCTACGGCTTCATCGAGGACGAGCTGGCGGCCGCCGAGGACCGCGGCGACGACGACATGGCCGACTACGAGCGCCAGCGCGCGCGCATGGCCTACGATCGCGCCGTCTTCTACGGGCTGCAGCTGCTCGCGCAGAAGGCCGACGGCTTCGAGCCGGCCAAGAAGAACGAGGAGTCGCTGACCAAGTGGCTCAAGGAGAACTTCACGAGCGACGACGACGCCGAGGCCCTGTTCTGGACGGGCTACGGCTGGATGGCGCGCGTCAACCTCATGAAGGGCGACGACAACGAGGGCCCCGCGTTCATCGCGGAGCTGTACATCGGCGTCGCCATGGTGCAGCGCGCCGTCGAGATCGATCCCTCGCTCGAGCACTACTCGGGCCTGGTCGCCCTCGCCGCCTACCACGCCCGCTCCAACGTCGCCGAGCTCGATCAGGCCAAGCAGCTGCTCGATACCGCCCTGGCCAAGACGCAGGGCAAGGACCTCATGGTGCAGTTCGCGTATGCGACCAAGTACGCCTGCATGAAGGGCGATGCGAAGCTGTACGAGAGTATGCTGAACCAGGTCCTCGCCGCCCAGGACCCGGACCCGGGCCAGCGCCTGGAGAACGCGATGGCCAAGCGCGAGGCGCGCCGCTGGATGGGCAAGCGGCGCGTCAAGGACGAGTGCGGGATCGACCTCTCCGCCTCCAAGTGATAGGGAAGAGCCATGCAGCGTCACTTCGTCTTTGTCCTGGCCGCGGTGGCCCTCCTTCTGGGCTTCTCCGGCGTCGCGAGCGCCTCCACGACCCTGAAGATCGGCACGCTCGCCCCCGCGGACTCGCCCTGGGGCAGAGAGTTCAAGCGCTGGGCGAAGCACGTCTCCGACGACACCAACGGCGACCTGCAGCTCGACTTCCAGTGGAACGGGCAGGCCGGTGACGAAGTCCTGATGGTGCAGAAGATCCGCTCCGGGCAGCTCGACGGGGCGGCCGTCACGGCCATCGGCCTGGCGCAGACGGGCGTGACCGACGTGCTGGTCTTCCAGATGCCGGGCCTCTTCGCCAACTGGGGCAAGCTCGATGCGGCGCGCAACGCGATGCGGCCCGACTTCGACGCGAAGTTCCAGGCCAACGGCTTCACGGTGCTCGGCTGGGGCGACGTCGGCGCCGCCAAGACGATGAGCGTCGGCTTCCAGATTCACCGCCCGGCCGACCTGCAGGGGAAGGGGTGCTTCTTCCTGTCGGGCGATCCCATCGGCCCCAAGGTCTTCGAGGCCATCGGCGGCGTCACGCCGAGGCAGCTGGGCGTCATCGAGATCCTGCCGAACCTCACCAACGGCTCGGTCACGGTGCTGACCGCGCCGCCGCTGGCCGCCGAGCAGCTGCAGTGGGCCTCGCGCATCACCGACATCAACACGATGACGACCGCGTTCGGCATCGGCGCCATCATCATGTCCTCGCCGCGCATGCAGTCGCTGCCGCCGAACCTCAGGGACGTGCTGACGAAGCGTGGCGCCGAGTCGGCCGATCGCCTCACGCACACCATTCGACGCCTCGACGCGCAGTCGTTCGCGCGCCTCAAGGCCACGAAGAACGCCTACGAGCCGAACGACGCCGAGAAGACCGAGTGGAGCCACCTGTTCGCCCGCGTTCGCCAGCAGCTGCGCGGATCGGTCTTCACGCCGGCGGTCTTCGACAAGGTCGTACAGCTGGCGCAGTGAGCGCGGGCTTTTGATAACCTCGTCGGCGGCATGGCCGACAAAGACGGGGACAAGTCCGACTCGAAGGCGGGTTGGAGCGGGCCGGTCGCGCGCTTCGACGCGGCCTGGCAGAAGCTCGAGGCGCGCCTCTGCGCAGGGGTGCTCGTCGCGGAGATCGCGTCACTGACGCTGTGGGTCTCGCTCAAGGGGCTCGCGAGCGACTACGCGCCGCACGAGAACGCGTCGGGGCTGGTGTACCGATGCATGCTGTCGGCGGCCGTGCTGGGCCTCGTCGCGCACCTGGCGACGCGCCGGCGCGGGCTGAGCGTGAACCGCGCCGTGACGACGGCGGCGGTGCTGCTCGGGCTCGCGGCGGGGCGGCTCTGGGTGCACGCGGGGGTGCACTACGCGTCCAACGCCCTCAACTGGCTCCAGAACGCGTCGGTGCTGATGCTCATCGGCGGCCTGCGCGGGCTGGCGACGCGGCTGACGCTCTGGGTGGCGCTGCTCGGTGCCTCGCTCGCCACCTCGCGCGGAAAGCACATCCACGTCGACGTGCTCGTGCGCTACGTGCCGGTGAAGCTCCGCGCGCCGACGGCCCTCGTCAGCCAGCTGGCCGCGGCCCTGGTGTGCATCTTCGGCGTCGTCGGCTTCGTCGACTACATCTCGATCGCCGCCTTCCGCGCCAACGCGGTCGAGCCGTGCCCGGGCAATCCGGGCAAATCGTGCGACGTGCCCGCGCGCGAGAAGCTCGCCACGATGACGCACGAGATGTCGGCCGACTTCTTCCTGCTCGGCCGGCAGGCCTCGCTCGACGCTCGCGCGCTGCCCAAGGTGCTCGCCGGCAAGGCCTACGACAAGTGGCTGACCGCCGCGGAGTGGAACGCGTGGCTGGACGGGGCCGACTGGGACGCGCACTTCAAGAAGGCGGCGGTCGACGCGGTGCGCATGGCCCCCTCGCAGCCGACGGTGACGCGCATGCCGCAGGTGCCGGTGCCGGGGACGGGCGAGGAGGCGCTCGGCCTCCTCACCCGCGAGCTGAACCTCGTGTTCCCCTTCGGCCTGGCCGCGATCGCCATCAAGTTCCTGCTCCGGTCGCTGCTCATCGTGGGTGGCCGCATCAACGTCGACCCCGACGCGGCGCACGAGGAGGAAGACCTGGCGATCGCCCGAGACGATGACGAGGGGTCGGCGACCGCGGCGCCGAAGGAGGCGACCACATGAGCGGCTCCGGCGCACCCGCCTCCGCGGCCGCCAGCCCGAAGGCCGCGCGCATCGGCCTGGGCTTCGGCGGCGCCGCCGTCGCGGCCATCTCCGCCGTCGGCGGCATCACCGCCGGCGCGGTCATCCTGCTGGCGCTCATCGGCACGCCGCTCTTCGCCATCATGGGCGGCTCGGCCGAGATCCTCTGGCTCGCGCACCCCGACGCGACCTACCACCACCTGCGCTTCATCGCGCCGACGGTGCTGGACGAGCGCTTCGCCGATTCGCCGATCCTCGTCACGATCCCGCTCTTCACCTTCCTCGGCTACGTGCTCGCGGAGGCCAAGACGCCCGACCGCCTCGTCGCCGCGGCGCGCACCGTGCTCGGGTGGATGCCGGGGGGCCTCGCCATCGTGGCCGTCATCGCGAGCGCCGTCTTCACCGTGCTGACGGGCGGCAGCGGCGTGACGATCATCGCCATCGGCGGGCTCCTGTACCCGGCGCTTCGCAAGCAGCGGTACTCGGAGAAGTTCGCGCTCGGCCTCGTGACGACGGGCGGGTCGGTGGGGCTCCTTCTGCCGATGTCGCTGCCGCTGCTGGTCTACGCGCTGGTCGCGCACGTCGACTTCAACGAGGCGTTCAAGGCGGTGCTGGTGCCGGGGCTGCTCGTCATCGTGCTGCTGAGCATCTACTCGGCGTGGGTCGGCACCAAGGAGAACGTCGACCGCGAGCCGCCGGAGCTGCGCCGCATGGGGCGCGCGCTCTGGGACCTCAAATGGGAGTTCGGCATCCCCATCATCCTCGGGGTGGGCCTCGGCACCGGGCTGACGGCCATCGACGAGGCCGCGGGCCTCGCCGCCTTCTACACGGTCGTCATCGAGTTCTTCGTCTACCGCGACCTGTCCTGGAAGAAGGACCTGGTGCGCATCGCCAAGGCGTCGATGAGCCTCGCGGGGGCCATCATCCTCATCCTGGCGATGGCCAACGCGCTGATGAACTACGTCGTCGACCAGCACGTGCCGACCAAGGTGCTCGAGTTCATGACGGGCGTCGGCATCAAGCACATGTGGCAGTTCCTGCTGGTGATGAACGTCTTCCTCCTCTTCCTCGGGATGATGATGGAAGGCTTCAGCGCCATCCTGGTCGCGGTGCCGCTCATCCTGCCGTTCGTTGCGAGCATCGGGAAGATGAACCCCGCCGAGAAGATGTCGCCGTTCCAGCTGGCGATGATCTTCCTGCTCAACCTCGAGATCGCGTACTGCATGCCGCCACTGGGCTTGAACCTGTTCATCTCGAGCTTCCGGTTCAACCGGCCGGTGTCGAGCCTCTACAAGGTCGTCATGCCCTTCGTCGGCATCCTGGCCTTCGGCCTGCTGCTCGTCAGCTACGTGCCATGGTTCAGCAACGTGGCCGTGGCCGGCGACATCGCCGTCGCCCGCGCGAAGGCGGAGAAGGACCGCGTCCCGCCGCGCGACGCGTGGATGATGGAGTGCGTGCAGGAGGACCCGAGCAACCCGCAGCCGTGCTCGCCGGCCGACATGGCCAAGTACCCGGGCGGCGAGCTGCCGACTCCCCCGGAGCCCGGCGGCGCGGCGAAGAACGACGACAACGACGATAATGGAGGCAACGGAGACAACGGAGACAACGGAGACAACGGCGACCTCGGTGACGACGGGGGGCTCGGCTTCTGCGATCCGGACTTCGGCCCCTGCCCGGACGCCGGATCGACGGCCAAACCGGCGGCGTCGAGCGCGAAACCGGCGTCCGGCGGCAAGGCCCCCAAGGTGGCGCCGTCGGCGAGCGCGGCGCACCCGTAGTCGATGAAGACCCGCGATCCCCAGATCGGCGACGTGCTCTCGGTGGGCGCGTACGCGCTCGGGCGCGTCGTGTCGACGAGCGCCGTCGTCGGCCCGACGCACGGGTGCATGCTCGTGTACGTGTACCGCGACCGCGAGCGACCCTCGCGCGACGACCTGCTCGTGCCGCCGCTGCTCACCACGCGCGCCCCCTGGTCGCGAGGTCTGTTCGCGTTCGTCCGCAGCCAGCCGCTGCTCCCCAAGCAGTACTTCGAGCGCCACTGCTTCCGCGACGCGCAGGGGCGCTTGGTCGACGAGGAGGGGCGCCCGATGGACGCGCCCCCGCCCGGCGTGCCGATCGGCGACTACGCGCTGCAGAGCGTCGACGCCGTCGAGGCGGCGCTCGCTACAGCCTTATCTTCTTCCAGCTCCCGCCGGCGAACTTCGCGCTCATCGCGACCGCCGCGAGGCACGCGTACACGAACGCGGAAATCCAGATCCCCCTGAGCCCGTGGTGCAGCACGATGCCGAGCACGTAGGCGGCCGGCAGCAGCCACGCGAAGACGAGCAGGAACTGCGCGCCGGCCACGAACTTGGGGGCGCCGGCGCCGAAGAGCCCCTCGCTCAGGATCATCGCCACCGCGATGATCGGCGTCGCGATGCCCATGATGCGCATCGGGAAGATCATCGCCGCCTGGACGGCCGGCGAGTGCGAGATGAACGCGACGATCGGGTGGGTGAAAAGCACGCCCTCGCAGACGCCCACGACGCCGAAGAGCACGACGCCGAGGCGCGCGCTCGCCCAGCCCCAGCGCGCGGCCTCCTCGGGCTGGCGACGGCCGAGCGACTGGCCGATGAACGTCGCGGTCGCCGTGCCGAAGGCGATGCACGCGGTGAACGTGAGCATCAGCGTCTCGACGATGTCGGCGTTGGCGGCGCCGTTGACCGCTTCGCCGACCACGCCCTTGTCGAGCTGCAGCGCCGCGCGAGCGAACAGGCCGAACCCGGCCATCATGACGATGGTCGCTGCCGCCGCCGGGACCGACAGCTTGAGCAGCGACCAGATCGTGCGCAGCGACAGGTTGGCCAGGCGCATCGGCCGGTACTGGTGGCGCACCAGCCAGGCGTAGATCCCCATGATCAAAAGGCCGATCCACGTCGCCACGAAGGCGCTCATCCCGGCGCCCGGCGCGCCCATGCGCGGCATGCCGAGGTGGCCGAAGATGAACATCCAGCAGAACACGACGTTGAACGCGTTCATCACGAGCGCGGCCACCATGTGCACGTGCGTCTTGCCGATGCCGTCGAAGAACGCCTTGATGGCCATCGTCGCCGCCATCGACACCACGGCGAGCAGCCGCCAGCGCGTGTACTGCTCGGCGACGACCTTGACGTGCGGCCCCCCCTTCATGAAGTGAAGGAGCCAGGGCAGCGCCAGGATGCCGACGATCGACAGGAAGGTGCCGGCGACGAAGCAGAAGAAAATGGCGTTGGCGAGGACGGCGCCGGCGGCCGGGCGGTTCCCCTCGGCGTAGCGCCGCGAGACGAGCGCCTGGGTGCCCACGCTGATGGCGCTCAGGCTCCCGCCGAACAGCCACGTGAGGATGAGCGAGGGCAGGAGCGCCGCCTGCGCGTCCGACGACTCGGGGATCGGCAGCCGCGAGAAGAACAGCATGTCGATCTCGTTGACGATGGTCTGCGACACCATCGCCAGCACCGTCGGCATCGCGAGTCGGAGGATGGCCTTGTAACGATTGCCTCCGAGCGCGATCGAAGGAACGGCGAGGTCGAGCGTCTCCATGCCGGGGGCGGGTGGCGACTTTAGCCCACGATCGCCCGACGTCTAGCGGTGGGCGATTTCGCGCACGTTGACCCCATCTCCGGAGATGCGCGCCAGCTCGGCGCGCGCCTCCTGAGCGTCCGGGTGCGACTCGAGCCATCCGAGCAGCACCGCCCGAGCTTCGCCGCGGCGGCCGCTCGCGTCGAGGGCCTGAACCAGCGCGAGGCGAGGCTCGAGTGTGCCGTCGCGGAGCGCCCACGCGCTGGCGGCGCGGCGCGCTTCGCGAAGCTCGCCGGCGCGCAGCGCGGCGCGCGTCCAGGTCTCGAGCGCGCGCAGATCGCCGGGGTGCGCGCGCGCCGCGGCGCGAGCGTCGCGGAGGCTGGGCAGCGCGGGGGCGCTCGCGGAGGGGGGGAGGATCGGGGACGGAGACGGGGTCGAGGTCGAGGTCGGGGTCGAGGTCGGGGTCGAGGTCGGGGTCGGGGTCGGGGTCGGGGTCGAGGTCGGGGTCGAGGTCGAGGTCGAGGTCGTGCCCATCGCCGCCTCCAGCGCCGCCGCGTGCCACCTCACCCACTGTGCCGATCCGCTCGCCGCCGCCGCCATCGCCAGCGTCGTCCCGACCGCCGCAGCCGCCTGGCGCACGCGCGCCCTCCGCCGCTCCGGCGCCGACGCCGTCGCCTGCAGCGCGTCGCGCATGGCGGCCGCCGACGCAAACCTCTCCTCCGGCTTCTTGGCGATGGCACGCATCACCACCGCCTCGAGCGCGCGCGGGATCGCCGCCGTCGGTACGCGTGCCCGCGGCGGGGCCGGCGTGTCGCGCAGCTGCTTGCCCATCACGACGACGCTCGACGAGCCCTCGAAGGCCACCGCGCCGGTCAGCATCTCGTAGAGCACGCACCCGAGCGCGTACACGTCCGTGCGCGCATCGACCCGCTCGCCGGCGACCTGCTCGGGCGCCATGTACTCGGGCGTGCCGAAGATCGCGAAGCCGTGCATCGCGCGCTCCTTCACGTCCGGCTTCTTGTCGGGGCCCGTCCGTGCGCGCATCGACCCGCTCGCCGGCGACCTGCTCGGGCGCCATGTACTCGGGCGTGCCGAAGATCGCGAAGCCGTGCATCGCGCGCTCCTTCACGTCCGGCTTCTTGTCGGGGCCCGTGGCGAGCGCCGTGGCCAGGCCGAAGTCGAGCAGCTTGACGCCGCCGGCCGCCGTCACCATCAGATTCTGCGGCTTGAGGTCGCGATGCACCAGTCCGGCCGCGTGCGCCGCCGCGAGCGCCTCGCACGCCTCGCCGGCGATGCGGACCGCCTCGTGCCAGTCCAGCGGGGCGCGCCGCACTCGCGCGTCGAGCGTTTCGCCCACGCACAGCTCCATGGCCAGGTACGCCCGCCCGTCGAGCGACTTGCCGAAATCGAGGATCTCGACCAGGTTCGGGTGGCGCAGCCCCGCCGCGGCACGCGCCTCGCGGCGGAAGCGCTCGAGCGCCGGTGCCGACGACGCGTGCTCGGGCGCGAGGATCTTGAGCGCCACCGGCCGCCCGAGCTCGACGTGCTCGGCCTCCCACACCGCGCCGCTCGCCCCCTCGCCGATCTTGCGCACCAGGCGGTAGGGCGTGCCGAGCACCAGCGCCGGGTCGCTCGGTGCCGTCCGCGCGGCCATCTGCTCGCTCACCGGCGCCGGCGGCGTCTCGCTCGGCCGCCCGCCCCGATCGCGCAGCTCCTCGCGTGCGTCCCTCAGCAGCCGGACGAACTCGGCGCGCGACCGCGCCGGCTCGTGCGTCCAGAGCCGGCGCATGAGCAGCGCGATGCGCGCCCGCACGCCGCGCTCCTCGCCCTCGGCCGACGGCGCCATCGTCAGCACGCGGGCCAGATCGGGCACGGCCAGCGAGGCGCGCGCGTAGCGGTCCTCCGGCTCGTTCATCGTCAGCTTGGCGATGACCTCGTCGAGCTCCGCGGGCGCGCCGCAGGCCGTCGCGATGTGCGGGACGATCACCCGGCCGGCCGCCGCGTCGTCCAGGTGCCGCTGCGGATCGACCGTGAGAAAGCGCCGGCCCGCGCACATCTCCCAGAGCATGATGCCGAGCGCGTACAGGTCGATGCGCCCGTCGCCCACCTGCTGGCGCGCGACCTCCGGCGCGACGTACCCAGGCTTGGCGAAGACGACGCCCGCGACCGTGTGGCAGCGGCGGTTGTGGCCGCGCGCAGTGCCGAAGTCGATGAGCTTCACCTCGCCCGCGTAGCCGACCATCACGTTCTGCGGCGACAGGTCGCGGTGCACGATGCCGAGCGGCGAGCCGTCCGCGCCGGAGCGCTCGTGCACGTGCGCGAGCGCCTGCGCGATCTCGATGGCGACGGCCACCGCCTCCGGCCAGCCGATCCGGATCCCGACCTGGATGGCGCGCTGGCGCACGTCGCTCAGCGCCCGCCCCTCGACGTACTCGACGACGGTGTACGGTTCGCCGTCCTCGTCGGTCGCCGCCTCGAGCACCTGCGCGACGCCCGGGTGCTGCAGCTGCGCCTGCACGCGCGCCTCGTCGAGGAAGCGCGCCAGGAACGAGCCGTCGTGGATGTGGTCGCGGCGCACGGTTTTCACGATGCACGGCCGCTCGGCCCCCTCGATGCCCGTCGTCGCCGCCAGGTAGACGTCGCCCATGCCGCCGCGCGCGGCGAGCTTGAGCAAGATGCGCCGCCCGAGCATGCGCGGCAGCGGGAGGGCGGGCGCGGCGCTCGAGAAGCCCCTGGTGGCAGCTTCGCCCATGGCACGGCCACGCTAGGGAGCGCGGCCGGGCGCGGCCAAGTTTGCGGCGGACGCCCGCGCGCTGCCGACCCCGCCGGCGGTCGTCGTTCAGCGCGCGACGAGCGAGCACGCGGACAGGGCGCCCTGCACCGGCGCGCTGTCGGTGCACGCCAGGAACTGCGGCGGGGCGATTCCGTTGCCTCCGCCGACCAGCACCATCGTCGTCGCCGAGCCGGCGGCCAGCGAGACGTTCGACCCGGTGACGGCGTCCGTCGTGGTCCCGCTCGGGTGGGCGCTCAGCTCGACGCCCGACCACGGCGCGACCAGCGCGTATCCGTCTCCGTCGGGGGCGCCGCCGTCGGCGAGCCTCGTTCCGGCGGTTCCGAACGCGACGTACACGGCCAGCGGCGAGAACGTGTTGCTCGCCAGCGATCCCGTGCCGACGTCGACGTATCCCATCGACGGGATGGCGTTGATGATCCGCAGCGCCGCCCCCTCCGCGCCCGCGCTCTGTTCGTCCTGGAAGGCGAGGACCTTGAGCGCCGCGTCGTTGCCGGTCGGCTGCGCGTCACCCACGGTGGCGAACGTCGTGCGCGAGCCGACGGCGAGCGTCGGCAGACCGTTGGTCACGGCGATCACCCCCTGGTCGCACCCGGAGCCCGCCGCGACCAGCTGCAGGTCGTAGGTCCCGGGCGGGACGGGGAAGTACTGCGTCACCGACGGGAACGTCACGCCCGAGCCATTGGCCCCCAGCGATCCGGCGGGGAACGCCGTGCTCAGCATCGGCCCCATCCAGCTGGTCGTGCCCGCGGGCGCGAGGCACACGTCGTAGCCGGCCGCCGGCGCGCCCGCCGTGAAGTTCGCGACGCGCACGAGGCTCTGCGTCGGCGCGCCGGCGTCGGCCTCGGGACCCCCGGCTTCCGCCCCTTCGGCCTCGGCATCCGGAGCCGTGGTGCCGGGCGCCGAACCATCGGCCTCGGCTCCAGCGTCCGCGGTGCGCGCCGGACGGAGCCCGCTCGAGGTCGGGGCGCCCCGGCCTCGTCCGCAACCAGCGGCGGAGACCACGGCCGCCGCCGCCGTCATCGTCAACGCGAGTCGGGTTCTCGACATCGTCGGCGAACGTCGGGCGGCGCGGGCGTCCGTCAAGCGCGCGCGTCGAGGGGCGATCGGCCTCCGCGCGCGCCGCGGTCGCCGTGCGGTGAGGCGCGCGGGCTGCCCGGTCGGCCTCGAAGGCGTGCTCGTCGTGACTACACTGCGTCGGCGATGCGTCGCTTGCTGTACGTCGCCCGTCATGGCGAGACCGACTGGAACGTCGCCGGCCGCTGGCAGGGGCACACCGACGTGCCGCTCAACGACAACGGCCGCGCTCAGGCGCGGGCGCTGGCGGAGGGCTTGCGTGCGCACCGGCTGGCGGGCGCGGTCGCGAGCGACCTCCGGCGCGCGCACGAGACGGCGCGCATCGTCGCGGCCGAGCTCGGGATCGAGGTGGCGTACGTCGACCGCGAGCTGCGCGAGCGCGCCTTCGGCGTCTTCTAGGGGCTGACGCGCGAGGAGTGCGAGACGCTGCACGCCGAGGCGTGGCGCACGTGGCTCGCGGAGAAGCGCCCGCCCCGGGGCGGCGAGGACCACGAGCGGCTGACGGCCCGCGTCGTCGCGGCGATCGGGCGCGTCGCCGAGCGCGTGGCCAGGGCCGAAGCGCCGGCGCTCGTCGTCACCCACGGCGGAGCGCTGCGCGCGCTGGTGGCCGCCGCCACCGGGTCGCTGCCGCCGCCCGTGAAGAACGGCGCGGTGTGGCGCGTGACGTGGGAGCACGGCGCCGTCGTCGGGGCCGAGCCGCTCTGAGCACGCGACCGGAGGTCGCTATCGGCCCGGCGGCCCCGCGGCGCGGCGGCGGGCGTTCGCGACGAACGCGAGGCCCTGCGCGTTGAGCTCGACGTCGAGCGCGAGGACCTTCCGCTCGGCCTCGCCGAAGCGCGGCGCCTCCTCGACGATCGCCTCCCACCACGCGCGGGCGAAGCGCGCCTGCATCGCCTCGACGCTCTCGTCGCCGCGGGCCGCCTCGTCGACCCATCGCTCGGCGCGGTCGACGAAGCGGCGAAGCTGCGCCGCGATCGCCGGCGCGTCCTCCCACGCGTCGAAGTGCGTCGGGCACACGAAGCGTTCTCCCAGCCCCAGCACGCGGTCGATGCTCTTTCGCGCCTCGGCGGCGTCGAAATCGGTCGGGCTCGTCGACGGGATGGCGAAGCGGCCGTGCGTCTGCAGCGCGGGGTAGACGAGGCCGAAGGTGTCGCCCGTGTACACGGTCTGCAGCGTCGGATCGTCGACGGCGAAGTGATGCCTGGCGTGCCCCGCCGTGTGCAGCACGGTCAGCCGCGCGCCCCCGAGCTCGACGCTCTCGCCGTCGTCGAGCGCGCGCACGCGCTCCTTCGGGATGGGCGACACCGTTCCGTAGAGCGCACGGAAGCGCTCGTCGCCGTACACGGCCGTCGCGCTGGCGACGAGCTTCGTCGGATCGACGAGGTGCCGCGCGGCGCGCGGGTGCGCGAGCAGGGTCGCGTTCGGGCAGGCCGCCACGAGGGCGCTCGCGCCCGCGGCGTGATCGAGGTGTGCGTGCGTGACGAAGATCCAGCGCACGTCCTCGGGTCGCCGGCCGTGGGCCGCGAGCGCTGCGAGTAGGCGCGGCAGCGCGTGCGCGGTGTGCGCCTCGACGAACGCGCACTCGTCGCCGGCGACGCGCAGGTAGCAGGCCGTGAAGCGGGGGGTGACGTCGGCGTCGACGGTGAAGCGGGCGTGGGCGGTCATCGCACGCGCATCTTATGCCAGCCCGCGCGGCCGAGCGCGGCCGAGCCGGACTCCGGCCGAGGTGGGCGCTTGCGGGCCGCGCTCGAGGCGCAGCCCGATGGGGCCGGGGCCCCGTTCGGACAAACACGACGGCGCGCCGATGACGCTACCCCTCGGCCCGCGCACCTGCTAAGCGCGTTCGCTCGGAATGCCTCGCCGCACCGACCTCCAGCGCATCCTCCTCATCGGCGCGGGTCCCATCGTCATCGGCCAGGCGTGCGAGTTCGACTACTCGGGCACGCAGGGGGCCAAGGCGCTGCGCGAAGAGGGCTACGACGTCGTCCTGGTCAACTCCAACCCGGCGACGATCATGACCGACCCCGGGCTGGCCGTGCGCACGTACGTCGAGCCGCTCGAGTGGCGCACGGTCGAGTCGATCATCGCCCGCGAGCGCCCGCAGGCCCTCCTGCCCACGCTCGGCGGGCAGACGGGCCTCAACCTCGCCATGAAGCTGCGCGAGGAGGGGGTGCTCGAGAAGTACGGCGTCGAGATGCTGGGCGCCCGCCCCGACTCGATCGCCAAGGCCGAGGACCGCGCCCTCTTCAAGGCCGCGATGGAGAAGATCGGCCTGACCTGCCCGCGCGCCGGCGTCGCACACTCGGTCGAGGAGGCGTGGGCGGTCGTTCGCGACACGGGCTTCCCGGCGATCCTGCGGCCGAGCTTCACCCTCGGCGGCTCGGGCGGCGGCATCGCCTACTCCGAGAAGGAGCTCGAGGAGAAGGTGAAGTGGGCGCTCGCGCAGTCGCCCACGCACGAGGTGCTCATCGAGGAGAGCGTCCTCGGGTGGAAGGAGTTCGAGCTCGAGGTCATGCGCGACCGGGCCGACAACTTCATCGTCGTCTGCTCGATCGAGAACGTCGACCCCATGGGCGTGCACACCGGCGACTCGATCACGGTCGCGCCTGCGATGACGCTGACCGACCGCGAGTACCAGCGCCTGCGCGACGCGGCGCGCGCCGTCATGACCGAGATCGGCGTCGAGACGGGCGGCGCCAACGTGCAGTTCGCCGTCGACCCGAAGACGGGGCGCACGCACGTCATCGAGATGAACCCGCGCGTGTCGCGCTCGTCGGCGCTCGCCTCCAAGGCCACCGGCTACCCGATCGCGAAGATCGCCGCCAAGCTCGCCGTCGGCTACACGCTCGACGAGCTGAAGAACGACATCACGTCGCCGCCCGGCGGCGCCAACCAGGGGACGAGCGCCGCCTTCGAGCCGGTCATCGACTACGTGGTCGTCAAGTGGCCGCGCTTCGCGTTCGAGAAGTTCCCGGGAGCGGACACCACGCTCGGCACGCAGATGAAGAGCGTCGGCGAGGCGATGAGCATCGGGCGCACCTTCTGCGAGGCGCTGCAGAAGGCCGCCCGCTCGCTCGAGACGGGCAAGGACGGCCTGGTGTCGCTGCTCGATCGGGTCGACTACCGCGCGCTGGCGGAGCCCAAGCGGCAGCGCGACCTGTCGATGGAGGCGCCGGACCTCGAAGCGCCGCGGCACATGCCGCCCGCGACGTCGGCCGAGACGCGAGCGGCGCTCGAGAAGCTGGTGGCGACGCCGACCGCCGAGCGCCTGTTCTACGTCGTCGACGCGATGCGGATCGGCTTCACCGACGAGGAGGTCCACGCCCGGACGGCCATCGACCCATGGTTTCTCGCGCAGATCCGCCGGATCGTGGCCGCCGAGCAGGCGATGGCGCGCGGCGAGATCGGACCCGACCAGATCCGGGCCTACAAGCGCCTCGGCTTCAGCGACCGGCAGATCGCCTCCCACGCCGGCGGTTGCGAGGACGACGTGCGCGCGATGCGCCTCTCGCACGGCACGCGCGCCGTCTACGCGCGCGTCGACACGTGCGCCGCCGAGTTCGTGGCGCACACGCCGTACCTCTACTCGACCTACGAGAGCGAGAGCGAGGCCACGCCCGACGCGTCCAAGCGAAAGGTGGTCATCCTCGGCGGCGGCCCGAACCGCATCGGGCAGGGCATCGAGTTCGACTACTGCTGCGTGCACGCCGTCCAGGCGCTGCGCGAGCTCGGGTTCGAGACGGTGATGGTCAACTGCAACCCCGAGACCGTCTCGACCGACTACGACACGAGCGACCGGCTCTACTTCGAGCCGCTCACCCTCGAGGACGTGCTCAACATCGTCGACGAGGAGAAGCCCGAGGGCGTCATCGTGCAGTTCGGCGGGCAGACGCCGCTCAAGCTCGCGGTGCCGCTCGAGAAGCGCGGGGTGAAGCTGCTCGGCACGAGCGCCGACGCCATCGACCGCGCGGAGGACCGCGGGCGCTTCGACGAGGTGCTCACCAAGCTCGCCCTCAAGCGGCCGCGGAGCGGCATCGCCACGTCCCCCGAGCAGGCGGTCGCGATCGCCGAGAGCCTCGGGTACCCGGTGCTCGTCCGCCCGAGCTACGTGCTCGGCGGGCGCGCGATGATGATCTGCTATTCGCGCGGGGAGCTCGACGTCTTCATCACGCGCGCCTTCGAGGCCGCGCGCGAGGCGGGCACGCAGACGATCCTGGTCGACGAGTTCCTCAAGGACGCCATCGAGGTCGACGTCGACTGCGTCTCGGACGGCAAGAAGTGCGTCATCGGCGGCGTCATGCAGCACATCGAGGAGGCGGGCGTGCACTCGGGCGACAGCTCGAGCGTGCTGCCGCCGCACTCGCTCTCGCCCGAGATCGTGCTCTCCATCGAGGAGCAGTCGCGCATGCTCGCCCTCGAGCTCGGCGTCGTGGGCCTGATGAACGTGCAGTTCGCGGTGAAGGGCGGCGAGGTCTACATCCTCGAGGTCAACCCGCGCGCCAGCCGCACGGTCCCGTTCGTGTCCAAGGCGACGGGGCGCCCGCTCGCGAAGATCGCGGCGATGCTCATGGTCGGCAAGACGCTCGACGAGCTGGGGATCGACGACGCGCCGGTGCCGCGCCACACGAGCGTCAAGGAGAGCGTCTTCCCGTTCGCGAAGTTCCCGGGCGTCGACACGATCCTGGGCCCGGAGATGCGGTCGACGGGGGAGGTGATGGGCATCGCCGGCACGTTCGCGCGCGCCTTCGGCAAGGCGATGCTCGCCAGCGGGATGGTGCTGGCCCTGCCCGACGCGCAGACCAGGCGCCGGCGCGCGTTCATCAGCGTCAAGGACGAGGACAAGCCGGCCGCCATCCACATCGCGCGGCGGCTGCGCGCGCTCGGCTTCGACATCGTGGCCACGAGCGGCACGGCCGCGGCGCTCGGGCGCGCCCGCATCCCGGCGGACGTGGTCAAGAAGGTCAACGAGGGGTCGCCGCACGTCATCGACGCCGTGCGCAGCGGCACGATCGCCATCATGGTCAACACGACCATCGGCGCGCGCGAGGTGCGCGACAGCTACTCGCTGCGTCGCCAGACGCTGCTCGCGAACATCCCCTACTTCACGACGATCGCGGCGGCGCTGGCCGCGTGCGACGCGATCGAAGCGGCGCAGGACGAGCCGAACGTGCGCGTGCGGTCGCTGCAGGAGTGGGGGCGAGGCTAGCCCCCTCGACGCCCGCGCCGGTCGAGGCGCGCGAGCTTGCGCGCAGCGTCGTCGGCGTCGTCCTCGGCGGCGATGCGGATGCGTCGTCGTACGCCCGGATCGCGCTCGGCGGCGAGGATCTGCGCGATGCGCGGGCCGGCCTGCTCGCGGTCGACGCGCACGAGGACGCGCGCCGCGCCGGCGCGCACGGGGGCGACGACGTCCGGGCTCTCGAGCGCGCTCCAGAGATCGTCGATCCGCGGCATCGCGACGCGGTAGCCGTCGGGTGAGCCGCCGGGCGCCGCCATCGAGGCGGCCGCCGCGTCGAGGCGATCCAGCCAGGCCCGGTGCCCCTCGCCGCGCGGCGCCAGCACGGCCAGGGGCGGCGGCACGGCCTGCACGGCGACGGCCGATCTGCGCGGCGACGTGCTCGCGCTCCTCCGCGCTGGCGCGCGGCAGGGGCACGAGCACCGGCGACCGGCCGGGCGCCGTCGATACGACCACGTCGGCGCCGACGGCGACGGCGTCGGTCACGTCCGCGTACGGCACCCGGACGGCGCCCGGCTCCAGCACGGCGAGCCCCTCGCGCTCCAGCACGAGGCGCGGCTGGACCTCGCGCGCGATGACCGCGATCGGCAGGGCCACGATCATCAGGGGAACGAGCAGGCCCGCGAGCGCGAGGCACGAGCCGTCCTGGCCGGCCGCCGCGTAGCAGGCCATCGCGAGGCCGATGGCGGCGAGCAGGCCGAACACGAGCCGCTGCGCGACCTGCCAGCCGGAGAGCCGGGTCGGCCAGACGAGCTGGCCGAGGCCGAGCGGCCCGATCCCGAGCGCGCGACGCACGCGGTCGGCCGCGGCGTCGTCCGGCACCTCGAGCACGAGCGGCGGCGCCAGGCCCGAGCCGGCGCGCCCGAGCGCGAGCGCGACGCCGCGCGCCGTCGCCGCCGTCGAGGCGCCCGCCACCTCGCGCGCGTGGACCCGCTGCGACAGGGGCCCGGCGCGCACGACGACCCAGCCGTACCCGACCCGCACCTCGGCGTCGCGCGGCGACCATCGCACGCGCAGCAGGGGGGTCCCGAAGAGCACCGCCGCGCCCAGCAGCGCGGTGGACGCCCGCGCCGTCGCCGCCGCCGGCACCACCAGCCCGAGCAGCACGAGCGCGAGCGCGAGCGCCGCGGGCAGGAGGCGCATCCAGCCCGGGCCCCGGGGGTCGCACACGCGCGCTCGAATCGTCACCGGCTCATGATGAGCGCGCGCGCCGACGCCGCAAGCGTGGGGTATGCTTCGCTCGCGATGCGCCCCCCGAAGTACGCGCTCGAGCCGCTCGCCCGGCTGCGCGACCGCAAGGTGGACGAGGCGGCCGGCGCCCTCGCCGGGGCGGTCGGGGAGCGCGAAGCGGCCGAGGCGGAGCGCACCCGGGCCGACCGGGCGCGCGCCGGGCACGAGCATGCCATCCGCGGCGCCCGCGCGGCCGAGCAGCAGGCGCTCGAGCGCGGCGAGCTGACCGTGGCCGATCTGGTGCGCGCCGACGCCTGGGAGATCCGCGTCGCCGCCGAGCGGGCCGCCCACGACGCGTCGCTGACGCGCGCGCGCCAGGTCGAGGCGCGCGCGCAGGCGAAGGAGCGCGGCGCGCGCGAGCAGGTGGCCTCGCGGCGGGCGGACGCGAAGGTCGTGGCCAGCGACCGCGCGCGCTGGCAAGAAGAGCAACGAAAGCGCGCCGAGGCGCGGGACGAAGAGGCGGCGGCGGAAGGGCGCCGGCCGAAGCGATGACGAGGCGGGCAGGGCTCCGTCTCGGCCGGAGCGTCGCGAGAGGGGTCCGGCTCGGAGCCGGGGCGAGCGCCGTCGTCGTGCTCGCGGCGGCGTGCCGCGGGGGCAGCGCGTCGGAGGGGCGGCCGCCGTCGGAGCCGGCGTCGGCCAAGGGCGCCGCCGCGGGGCTCGCGCCGCGCGGCGCCGGCGCGGGCGATGCCGGGACGATCGGGCTCGAGTCGGGCCTGCCGCCCCTGTCGCCCGTGCTCGAGGATCCACGCCTCGCCGCCGCGCGCGAGCGCGAGGCCGAGCGTGACTGGTCGGGGGCGGCGCGCGAGGTGGACGCGGCGCGCGCGTCCGCGGCGCTCGACGGCGCGCAGGCGTGCGCGTGGAGCTACCTGTCCGGGCGGCTGCACCTGCAGGCGGGAGGGGACGCGGAGGCGGCGGCCGCGTTCGAGCGCGTCGTGTCGCCGCCCGACGCGGGCGCGCGGTGCGTGCTGGCGCCCTGGGCGGCGCTGCGCGAGGCGGAGGCGCTCGTTCGCGTCGGTCGCGACGACGACGCGCTGGCGTGTCTGCGGGCGCTGGGCTCCGGCGCGCGCGCGGCCCCCGACGGCGGCGGTGGCGGGGCGGCCCTCGGAATCGACGTGGCCTCGACCGACGAGGCCAGGCTCGCGCTGGCCGACGCCTACGCCGCCAAGGGCGATCGCGCCTCGGCCGTACCCCTCTGGCGCGCGCTGCTCGAGGCGAGCCCCCACGGCCTGCGCTGGGTCGACACGTCGCTGCGCCTGGCCGGCGCGCTGCTCGACGGCGTGGATGGGCCGCCCGGTGCGCGCGCGCAGGAGGCGCTCGACCTGACGACGCGCGTCCTCGTCGAGGCGCCGTTCGTGGCCGACAAGGTGGACGTGGTCGGCCTGCGCGCGCGCGCGGCCGCCGCGCTGCACCGGGCGGCCCCGCCGCCGCTCACGCCCGAGGAGCGCGCCCGCCAGGCGCAGGCGTGGCTCGGGGCACGACCGCCCGACCGCAAGCGCGCGATGCAGAGCGCCGACGCGCTCCTGCACGCGCTGCCCCGCAGCGACAAGGCGCACGCGGCGGCCGCGTGCAGCGCGGCGACGCTGCGCGCGCAGACCGTGCCGCACGGCAAGGCCGACGAGGCGGCCGACGCGTGGGGCGTGGCCATCGCGCGCTGCGAGGGGGACGACGCGCTCGCGGCGGCGCTCTACCACGGCGGCAAGGCGAGCGCCGCCGCGCACCGCCACGCCGAGGCGCTCGCGCGCTTCGCCGAGGTGGAGAAGCGCTTCCCCGGGCACCGCCTCGCCGACGACGCGCGCTTCCGCGAGGCGCTCGTCATCTACGACGACGGCGACGAGGCGAAGTACGAGTCGACGCTCGCCTCCGTCGCCGACGGCTACCCGGGCGGCGACATGAGAGGCGAGGCGCTCTTCCGTCTGGCGCTCGCCCGCCTCGGCAGGCGGGACTTCGACGGGGCGCGCGCGGCGCTCGACCAGCTCCTCGCCATCGCGGACGAGCGGCACGAGGCGGCGGTTCGCGCGGCGTACTTCCGGGCGCGCGTCGCGCAGCTCGCCGGCGACGCCGACGACGCCAGGACGCGCTACGCGGCCCTGGTCGCGGGAGAGCCGCTGTCGTTCTACATGCTGCTGGCCTACGACCGGCTGCGCGCCCTCGACGGATCGGCGGCGCGGCAGGCCCTCGACGCCGCCGTCGCCCGCGAGCCGAGCGGCCCGTTCCTCACGCGCGCGCACCCGGAGCTGTCGTCGCCGGCGTTCGAGCGCTTCGCGCGGCTGCTCGAGGTCGGCGACGTCGACACCGCACGTCGCGAGGCCTCCGCCGCGGGGCTGACCGGCGAGGGGGCCGACCCGGAGGTCGTCTGGGCCGTCGCCTGGATGTACGACCGCGCCGGCGCCCCCGAGCTCGGCCACTCCTTCGCGCGCGCGCGCCTCGTCGACTTCCGCGCGCACTGGCCGGCCGGACGGTGGCGGCTGCCCTGGGAGATCGCGTACCCGCGCCCGTGGGACGGCGTCGTCGTGCGCGACAGCGAGGCGAGCGGCATCCCCGTGCCGCTGACGTGGGCCATCATGCGCGAGGAGTCCGCGTTCGTCCCCGACGCGCATAGCCCCGCGAACGCGGTCGGGCTGATGCAGCTGATGACCGGCACCGCGCGGCTGGTCGCGCGCGCGCTGCCCTCGCCGCTCGTCGTCGACGAGCCCGCGCTCGAGCGCCCCGACGTGTCCATCGAGCTCGGCACGCGCTACCTGGCCACGCTCCGCGCCTCGTTCCCCGCGAACCCGGCGCTGGCCATCGCGGCGTACAACGGCGGCGCGGGCTCGGTCCGCCGCTGGCTCGCCGACCGCGGCGCCGGCGACTTCGACGTGTTCGTCGAGCGCATCCCCTTCGACGAGACGCGCAACTACATCAAGCGCGTGCTCTCGAGCGAGGCGGCGTACGCGTATCTGTACGCGCCCAAGGCGCTCGACGAGCTGCTCGCGCTGCCGCTGCGCGCCTCCGGCCAGGAGATGATCGCGTCACCGTAGCAGGCCGGCGTCGAGCATCGACGTCGCGCGGCGGCGCGCGACGACGACGTGATCGAGCAGCGGCGTCCCGACCACGCGCGCCGCCTCGGACACCGCGCGCGTGAAGCAGACGTCCTCCTCGCTCGGCGCGGGGTCGCCGCTCGGGTGGTTGTGCACCAGCACGAACGCGCTGGCCGCCTCGCGCACGGCGATGCGCAGCGCGTCGCGCGGGGCGACGTGCAGCCCGTGGATGCCGCCCGACGCCACGCGCCTCGCCGCGCGCAGGCCGTGGCGGCCGTCGAGCGCCAGCAGCCAGAGCTCCTCGTGGTCGAGCGTGGCCAGGCGCGGGCGCGCCCAGCCCTCGACCGCCGCGCGGTCGGGCAGCTTGGGCGACGCGTCGAGCGACGCCGCGAACGCCGCCCGCCTCCCCAGCTCCACGGCCGCCGCGAGCCGCGCCCCCTTGGCGAGGCCCACCCCGTCGTTCTCGGCCAGCTCGCCGAGCCCCGCCCGCGCCAGCCCCGCGACGCCGCCGTGCTGCTCGAGCAGCGTCGCCGCGAGCACGCCGACCGACACCCCGGCGCGCCCCGTCCCGAGCACGATGGCGACGAGCTCCGCGTCGCCCAGACTCTCCACCCCGACCTCGACGGCGCGCTCGCGCGGCCCGGCCCCTGCTTCGATGATCGCCATGCCGCCCACCCCTTCACGCCCCGTGCCGCGCCCGGCGCCCGTGGAATTCACGCGGAAGTCGCGCGCGCGCCGCTGGCCCGGACGGATCGCCGGGTGGCCCGTGACAGGCGCGTCGCGGGCGCAGCGGCCGTTCGCTTGCTACACCCAGGCGATGCGGCGCGGCGCCCTCGCGATGTCGGCGGCCCTCGCGCTGTGGCTCGCGCCCGGCTGCAGCGTCGTCGCCGGCTGGTACGGCAGCCTCGGGAGCTTCCTCGGGTCGAACTCGACCGACAGCTGCGACCGCCGCTTCGGCGCCAAGCCGCAGCCCTTCTGCAAGGAGATCGACGACACGGTGGCCGGCTCGCAGTTCCGCGACGACTGCCGCAAGAAGTTCGGCGCGCTCGCGCAGGACGCGCCCTGCCCGCGCGCGGCCGTCGTCGGCGGCTGCCACCTCGATCAGAAGAACGAGGACGGCTCGCAGGTGACCGACTGGTACTACGACGTCTCGCCCCTGATCGGCGACGCGGGCGAGGGGGACGGGGGCGACGGCGGCGAGGGCGACGACGGCGGCGCCTCCGAGGGCGGCTTCGCGCCGAACGACGTCGGCCTCACCGCCGACGACGTGCGAGCCCGCTGCGCGGACCCTTCCCGCTACCAGGGCGGCGCGCACTTCGTCGCGCCGTGAACCGCGGCCGGCCGGGGGCCTCCGGTCCGCCGGATGTCATGTCATGTTATGTGACATAGCCGCTCGGCGGAGAGGGCCCTCTTCATGCCTCGTGGTCGCCAGGGCCGAGCGCCATGTCCCATGAGATGGCCCGGCGGTTTCGGACCCGGTGGTGCCTAGCCGACCGCGAGCGCCTCGGCGGCGCGTCCGAGGCCGGTGTACGAGGCCAGGTGCCGCTTGGCGACGGGGGCGGCGCGCAGGTCCTCGCAGAGCAGGATCTCGCTCCAGGGGTCGAGCGCATCGAAGGCGATGCCGATGGCGCGGTGCGTGTCGCCGCGGCGCCGTCCGTGCAGCACGCGCGCGACCGTCGCCCCGCAGTCGAACCAGCGGTCGGCCCGCGGGCCGCGGAACGAGACGATGAGCTCCTCGCCGGTGAGCAGGGGCAGGTCGCTCTCGATCAGCATTCCCTTGACCGACAGATCGAGCACGCGCGTGCCCACGAGCTTGAAGTCCCGTTCGCGGACGACTTCGCAGGGGGGCTGGATGCGACGACGCAGGCGCGCGCGCGGGCAATCGGCGTGGAGGACGGGGCGCATGAAGGGGATCGTAGGGGGGCCGTTCGCAGGCGGCCAAGAAAGGGAGGAAGGGATGCCCCCACTCGCGGGCGCGAGACGGGTCGCGCGAGCGCGTGCGGACGCGCCATTCCGATCGGTCTGGTCGGTTTTGAAGATACTGCGTCACCAGGCGGCCTCGTTTTCCGACAGAAGGGGTGAGCGCGGAGGACGAGGCGGGCCGTCGCGGGACGGCCGGCCGTGGAGGAGCTGCACCGGGCGGCGTGATTCGAGCGCTCGGTAGAAAGCGACGCGCCGCCCGAAAATAAATTACGGCGATTTCCGAGTTTGTCGTTTTAACGGGTGGGAGGGATCGAGAGGCCGGCCGGTGCGCGCTGTCGGCCCGGCGGCGAGGTCGCCCGGACGGCCCTTGCGGGGTGAAGGAGGGAGGCCGTCGCCTGACCGCCTGACGTCGTCTCGAGACGCCCGGCCTGGTTCATCGCGCGCCGGGCCTCGTTGGTCGCGCGCCCGGCCTGGTTGTCGACGCACCGTGCCTGCTTCGTCGCGCGCCGTGACGCCGTGTCGACGCGCCGTGACGGCTTCCTCGATCACCGTGACGATGGCTCGACACGGCGGGCCTTCGCCTCGACCCACCGGACCTCCTTTCGACGACGGCGGCCCGGTGCAGAAGGAAGGCGTCACGGTGCAAGAGAACGGCGTCCCGCCGTCCGACGAACGAGTCACGGACCCAGATGAACCCGGCCGGCTGCAACGACGAACCGGGAGGCCGCCTCGACACGGCGGCACGCCGCCTCGATGCGCCGGCACGCCGTCGCGATGAAAAGGCCGGCGTCGCCGTGAACCAGGCCGGGCGAAGAACGACGACGGGACGGCGTCCGCTCGCGCCGTCACGCCGACGAACGACGCCGTCACGCTGCAAGACGAACGCGGCCCGCCGCGAGACCACGGCGGCCCGCTGCAAGAGAAAGGAGGTCCTCTCACCAGAAGACGCAGAAGTGGGGCAGCTACTGGCAAATCCCGACCGACGAGTCGGGGAACAGCGGCAACCCGCCCTTGCACGTCTGCGTCGCCGAGCAGGCGGCCGCCGGGTCCGCCGTGTGGCACAGCTGATAGCAGCGCCGGTTGCCGGGCGTCCCGAGGCACACCAGGTCCGGTCCGCAGTGCTCCTCGTCGCACGGGTCGCCGACCTTCGCCGCGCCGACGGCCACGCAGCTGGTCGAGCCGTCCTCGCGCACGACGGCGCACGTCTCGTGCGACGGGCACGACGCGTCGTCGAGCAGCCGGCACCCGCCGTCGGGCGAGATGGGGATGCACACCGGGACGTCGGTCGTGCTCGCGACGGCCATCGGCTGGATGTCGCAGAACTCGCTCGTGCCGCACTCGACGTTGCCCGAGCAGCAGTACCGGCGGCACGTGCCCTCGGTGCCGGCGCCGACGCATTCGTAGCGCGGCGCGCAGTCGGTCGAGGTGCTGCAGCGCGCGCCGTCGGCGCCGGTGCCGGCCGGGGTGCAGACGGGCGAGCCGGCGTCCACGGCCGCGCCGCTCGAGGGCGGCACGTGGCAGGCGAGCGGCGCGTTGTCGTAGCCGCCCGTGCTGCTGTAGGGGCCGCCGTCGGGAGCGAGGAGGCAGTCCTGGGCCGTGGTCAACACGTCGGGGTTGCAGCTCGTGTGCGAGACGTTGCACAGCGGGCTGCCGATGTGGTTGGACGCCGGGTCGGTGTTCGTGCCCCCGTCCGACCCCGCGCCGCCGTCGGCCATGCCGGGGTCGTAGGCGGCGTCGACGGTCGGGTGGCCGGACACGTCGTCCGTGCTGATCGCGCTCACGTTGCACCCCACGACGACGGCCGCGGCCGCGGGGGCGGCCAGGGCGAAGGTGACGAGCAGCAGGGTGCGGGGGGTCATCGCGGGAGTCGGGGGGGTGCCCCGGCCCGGCAGGGATTCACGGTGCGTGCCGGGGTGCCGAGGATGGCTCTACATGCCGAAGATCGCTACAAAACGCGTGTTCGCCAAGGCGGCCCGAGGGCTCGTCCCCTGACGCCGATGTCGTGCGGGTCTGATGTAGGTGCACAGCCGCCGGCCTCGGCCACCCGTCATGGCAGCTCGATCTCGCGCACCACCGCGTTGCCCGCCGCGTCGTACGCGCGCACGGCGACCAGGTGCGGGCCGGGTCCGGGCGGCAGCAGCGGCGCGAGGTCCACGTCGAAGGTCTCGGCGGCGGTGTCGAAGATCCCGTCGGTCGGCGCGATCGGGCGCCACTCGAGGCGTCCGTCGACGGCCACCTCCACGCGCGCGATGGGACCGAGGCCGTCGGCCACCTGCCCGCGCAGGCGGCGCCCCTGGGCCGCCAGCGTCCGGAAGACCGGCGGCGTGTTGTCGACGAGCACGGGCCCCATCTCGAGGGCGTGGTGCGTGGCCTCGCCCGGGGGGTTCGCCATCTCGTCGCTCGCGTCGACGCGCAGGCGGTACTTGCCCTCGGGAAGCGCGGAGGTGTCCCAGTCGAGCTCCTTCTTCGTCAGCACGTCGTCGGGCCGCGTGGCCTCGATCCAGCGCGTGTCGCCCTCGCGCCGGAACGAGACGCGGTAGCGCAGCTGGTCGCTGTCGGGGTCGTCCACCTTCCAGCTCACGTGCACGACGCTGTCGTGCTTGGGCGGCTGGGCGCCGCTCGGCGGGATGCCGTCCTTGCCGTGGTCGTCGCTCGCGCCCCGGGGGTGGGCGTCGACCTCGGTGACGACCGCGCGCAGGTTCTCGGTCACGAACGCCACCGTGACGTCCGACAGCGTCGCGGCGGCGTCGCGCAGGCGCGCGCGCACCTGCAGGAAGCGCCCCGCGGGACCGCTGGTCGCCGCGCCGTTGGCGACGGGCGCGCTCCACGCGCTCCAGGTGGCGTCCGGCGTCTGCGTGTCGCCCGCGCGCGTCGACACCTCGAGCGCGCCGGTGCCGTTCCACGTGATGTGGCCGAAGCGCGCGCGCAGCCCTGCGTCGAGCGGCTTGCTCGTCCACACGGCGTCGGCGCCGCCCACCGACAGCACGCGGTGGAAGACGGCCGGATCGCTGCCGATGGCGAAGCGCGTCTTGCCGGCGACGGCGAGGGCGCCGATCTGCCGCTCGTCGGTGTCGGCGACCAGCGACACGACGTGCGCGTCGTCCACCGTGTACACGCGCCCCTCGGCGCCGGTGCCGACGTAGGGCCGGCCGCGGTCGTCGAGCGCCAGCGACATGTAGTGGAAATCGTCGTGGTGCATCACCTTCTCGGGGCGCCCCTGCGCGTCGAAGCGCCAGAGCGATCCCTTGCCGGGCTTCGATCGCGGCGCGCTCGACGGACCGGGCGGGTTGCGCCCGCCGCTGCCGTGGCGCGACGAGTCGGAGGAGTCGCTCGGGCCGCCGGGCTTCTCGTTGGCGACGGCCCACACCGTTCGGTCGGGCGCCACCGCGATCGCGTGCACGTCGACGCCGGGGAAGTCGTAGAGCACGGTGGCGCGGCCGGGGCCGGTGATGCGGTAGAGCAGCGCGTGACCGCTCGTGCCGGCGTACAGCGTGCCGTCGGGGCTGGCGGCCAGCGACACGACGAACGGCTCGCCCGTCTCGAAGTAGGTGCTGGAGGCGCCGCTCGGCTCGATGCGCACGACGCGGCCGCTCGAGCCGGTGCCGGCGTACAGCACGCCGTTCTTGTCGGCCACGAGCGCGAAGACGGCGTCGACGTTCGGCAGCGTCGCGAACACCCCGGCGCGCCCACCGGCGATCTTGTAGACCCTGTTGCTCGTCGTCGCGGCGTACACCGCCCCGCGGCCGTCGACGGCCAGGGCGTTGACGGCGTTCTCCTTCGTGTCGGCGAGGACCGTCGCCTGGCCGCCGGCGATGCGCACGATTTTGCCCCCCGAGGACGGGCCGGTGCCCACCAGCACGCTGCCGTCGGGCAGCGCCAGCGCGCAGGTCACCGTCGTCCCCGCGTTCGCGGGCAGGGGCGCGTCGCCGAGCGTCCACCCGGCGCGCACGACCCCGTCGGACCCGACGCTCACGCCGCGGAGATCGCCGCCGGACAGGTCATCGATCGTGTCGAGCTCGAAGGTGCGCGTCCCGACCGCGCGCGCGTCGCGCGGCGCGATCACCAGCGTGGCGAGCGATGCCGCGACGACGAGAAGAGCACGAAAGCGCATGGCCTGCTTATTACACTGCTTCGCGCCGGCCGCCGAGCGGGGCGAAGCCGCGGGGAGGGGCGCGGGCGCGCGCGTGCGGACCCGCGGGGCGGTGCGGCTCTGCCCTGGGGGCGAGCGACGCGCGCGCTAGGCTGCGCGGCGTGGAGCTGGTGGTCCTCGTCGGTCTGCAGGGGGCGGGCAAGTCGACGTTCTTCCGCCAGCGCTTCGCGGGCACCCACGTGCACGTGAGCATGGACCTCTGGCCGAGCGCCCGAGACAAGCGCGGCCGGCAGCTGCGGGCGCTCGACGAGGCGCTCTCGAGCGGCCGGCCCGTCGTCGTCGACAACACGAACGCCACCGCCGAGGAGCGCGCGCCGCTCGTCGCCTGCGCGCGGCGGCACGGCGTGCGCGCCGAGGCGTACTTCTTCGACGCTCCGCCGGCCGACTGCCTCCGGCGAAACGGGGAGCGTCAGGGGCGGGCGCGCGTGCCGCCGGTCGCGCTGTTCGCGACGCTCAAGCGTCTGAGGCCGCCCACCCTCGACGAGGGGTTCGACGCCGTGCACCGCGTGCGCATCGTGGACGGCCGATTCGAAGTGGATTGAAACGGGACGCTCGAGCTGTTCTCCGCGCACCCCGTCGCACAAGGCCCGGCGCGTCGAACTGAGCTACAAGCAACGCGTCCCCGCCGAGCCATGTCGCACGACGCGCTCCAAGACCTGCTCGCGCTGCTTCAGCTCACCGAGCAGCTGACCGACGGGCGTCCCCTCGAGGACGCGCTGCACCTGGTGACCGACGCGGCGCTGGCGGTGCTGCCGGGCGACCACGCCTCGATCCGCCTGCTCGACGCCTCGCGCACGAACCTGCTGGCCGGCGCGCGATCGGGCATGGGCATCCACACGCCGTCGCTGCAGCTGCGCGCCGGCGAGGGCATCTCGGGGTGGGTGCTGAAGCACGGCCGGCCGGCGCGCATCGTCGACGTGAGCAGGGACGAGCGCTTCCTCGTCGCGGTGGGGCAGGGGTTCGCCATCGGGTCGATGGTGGTCGAGCCGCTCGTCTCGGAGGGGGCGACCATCGGCGTGCTGTCGGTGTCGTCGCCGGAGGTCGGGACCTTCTCGGCGACCGACGAGCTCCTGGCGCGCCTGCTCGCCAACTGCTCGGTGCCGCCGATCCAGCGCGCGCGCCTCGAGCGGCTCGCGGTCACCGACGACCTGACGCTCGCCTTCAACGGGCGCTACCTGGCCGGCCGTCTGGCCGAGGAGATGGAGCGCGCGCGCCGCTCGGACAAGCCGCTCAGCGTGCTGCTGATGGACCTCGACCACTTCAAGCGCGTCAACGACACGCACGGCCACGCCGTGGGCGACCAGGTGCTGCGCGCGTTCGTCGAGCGCGTGCGCGCGGCGACCCGCCGCGTCGACGTGCTGGTGCGCCGCGGCGGCGAGGAGTTCGTGCTGCTCATGCCGGCGACGACGACGGCGCAGGCGCGCGCCATCGCCGAGCGCGTGCGCCGCCAGCTCGGCGACGACGCCATCGCCGTCGGCGACGCGCGCATCGCGCAGACGGCGTCCATCGGCGTCGCGACGTGGGACGGGCGCGAGCCGGGCGACGCGCTGCAGAGGCGCGCCGACGAGGCGATGTACCAGGCCAAGAAGAAGGGGCGGAACCGCGTCGAGCTCAGTACGCCTCGACGCTCACGTTCTCGCGTTCGGCCGCTCGCTCCGCAGCGGCAAGGCTGACGGGCGACGGGGCCCGCAGCAGCGCCTCGCGGTCGAGGCCGAAGGCGCGCAGCAGCAGCGGCGAGGGCCGGAGCCCCAGGTCCGCCTCCTCGAGGAACAGGCGCGCGAGCTGCTCGGCGTAGGCGCGCGACAGCACGCCGAGCGGGATGCGGTCGAAGCGCTCGGCGCGCCGGCGGCTCGGGATCGTCGACGCGCAGAGGGCCAGGAACGTCGCGTGGTAGAGCGCGCGAAGGCGCGGGCGGGCCTCGGGCGCGCGCGCGATGGCCGCGCGCAGGAAGTGGACGTTGAGCGGCACGTGGAACGACTCGTCGCGCGTGAGGATGGTGAGCATCTGCCGCACGGCCGGCTGCGTCGCGCGCCGCAGCGCGAGGCGGTACGTGGTCGAGCCCATCGTCTCGAACATGAGGTTCACGAGGACGATCGACTCCATGCGCTCGGCGCGCGCGTACAGGCCGTAGAACGTGCGCGTCGTGCGCCCCATCGGACGCACGCTGCCGCCCAGCCACGCGAGGAACTCCGTCAGCAGCTGCCGGTGCCAGCCCTCCTCGTCGCCGTAGAGGCGCAGGCACTCGGCCAGATCGGGATCGTGCGCGGCGATCTCGTCGGCCAGCTCGTGCGCTTGCCGCAGCCCGGACTCCTCGGCGCGGTAGGCGGCGTTGAAGAAGGCGACCGCGGCCCGCTGCTCCTCGGGCGAGGCGAACGCCGGCGGGCGCGACAGATCGAGCGTCTCGCCGTACATGCGCTCGCGCCGCTTGCGGAGAGCGGCGAGCCACCAGGACGTCGGGCGGGTACGCACGCGCCGCAATGTAGGGGAGGAGCGCGGGGGCGCAATGCGCAACGGCGCCGAGCGGCTAGGGTAGGGCCCATGATCGCCTTCCTCGGGACCGGGCTGCTGGGATCGGGCTTCGTTCGCGCGCTGCTGCGGCGCGGCGAGAAGGTGCACGTGTGGAACCGCACCGCCGAGAAGGCGCGCGCCCTCGAGGCGCACGGTGCCCGCGCGTTCGCCGACCCGGAAGACGCGGTGCGCGGCGCGTCGCGCGTGCACCTGGCGCTGTCCGACGACGCGGCGGTCGACGAGGTGCTCGAGCGCGCGCGCCGCGGCCTGGCGCCGGGCGTGCTCGTCGCGGACCACACGACGACGTCGCCCGAGGGCACGGCGGCGCGCGTGCGTCGCTGGGACGAGCGCGGCGTGGCCTTCCAGCACGCGCCCGTCTTCATGGGGCCGCAGAACGCGCTCGAGTCGACGGGCCTGATGCTCGCCTCGGGCAATCGCGCGCGCTTCGACGCGCTCTCGCCAGCCCTGCAGGCGATGACGGGCAAGCTCGTCTACCTCGGTCCGCAGCCCGGGCGCGCGTCGGAGTTCAAGCTGCTCGGGAACCTCTTTCTCATGTTCCTGACGACGGGCATCGCCGACATGCTGTCCCTCGCGAAGGCGATGGGCGTGTCGCCGTCGGACGCGGTCTCGCTGTTCGAGCTGTTCAACCCCGGCGCCAGCGTCGGCGCGCGAGCCAAGCGCGTGCTCGAGGCCGATTTCGCCCACCCGTCGTGGGAGCTGTCGATGGCGCGCAAGGATGCGCGCTTGATGCTCGAGGAAGCGCAGCGCCACGGCGCCTCGCTCGCCGTCCTCCCCGCCATCGCGGCCGAGATGGACCGCTGGATCGCGCGCGGCCACGGCCGCGACGACTGGACGGTGATCGCGAAGGACGCGCTGAAGTGACGCGGTAGGAGACTCGAACCATGCGACCGGTCCTGGAGCTCGGCGCGTTCATCGTGTTGCTGATGTGGTTCATGCGTCGATCGGCAGGGCGCCTGGCGCCGCGCGTCGCCTTCGCGCCCGTCGTCTTCCTCGCGACGCGGTGGCCGGTGCTGGTCGCGTGGACGCTCGGCACGCTGGGGTGGCTGGCCATGCTCGTGCCGCAGATGGAGGCCAAGGGGCGGGGCACGCCGGCCAACTACGCCTTCGTCGTGTTCGCCGCGCTGATGTCGGGCGGAGGGGTGGCGGTCCTGCTGGTCGGCCCCGGCTTCTTCGTCGCGCGTGCGTTCACGCCGGCGCCGGTCATCCGGCTCGAGCCCGGCGAGGAGCTGCTCGCCGAGTACCGGGCGAATCACTTCCTCAATGGCGAAGGCCGCGGAGGGAAGCTGCTCCTCACCTCGAAGCGCCTGGCGTTCCGGCCCCACCGCTTCAACGTCCAGCTGGAGCCCTGGAGCGTCCCGCTGGCCGACCTCGAGCGCGTCGAGACGGAGGGGGCGCGCATGCTGCTCGTGCACGTGCGCGGTCAGCGCGAGCCGGCCTGGCTCGTCGCGATGGCCTCCGGGCGCGTCGCCGAGCGGATCACCGAGGCGATGGCCACGAACGCGGGGTGATCACGGACACGCCGTCCAGGTGTGACCGCCGTTGGAAGCGCTGGGCAACCCCGCCATGGCGACGGCGACGCACGGATCGGCGATGTGCAGGTGCTTGCCCACGCCGCACCGGCCCGCCGCCGCCTGCGTCGTCGAGCACGTCGGCCCGGGGAGCGTGAACGGCAGGCCGTAGAAGATGCGCGTCTCCCAGGCGTAGGCCGAGTCGGGGGGCTGGCGCTCGTTCACGTAGCACCAGTTGTTCGGGTCACTGGCGGCGCCCGAGCAGTGCGCGACGAAGAACCTCCGGAACGTGCCGTAGCAGTCCGGGCAGGTGCCCGTCAGCGCCGTCGGGAAGCCGTGCGTGGAGTAGTACGCGTACGGCTCGGACGATTCGACGTGATAGAAGGCGAGGTTGCCCGGCGTGCTCGCGGGACCGCCGGTGTCCGACTGGTAGCCGCCGAAGCGCGTCATCTGCTCGATGAAGACGTAGTGCAGGGCGTCGAGCTTCGTGATCGGCTTGCCGTCCGCGCCGTTGCACGCCGGCCTGGCGGGGTTCAGGCAGTCGAGCTGCGCGCCGGTGTAGTCGAGGAAGAAGAGCGCGCCGTTCGGCGGGGCGAGCGCCGTCTGGTTCGTGCACGGCAGCGCGCCGGTGTTGCCCGGCTCGAGGCTGGCCGGGAAGACGACCTTCGGCTCGGTGCCGCCCGCGGTGGCCTCGCAGTTGGTGTTCCAGTTGGACGCGTGCTGCACGTGGCCGTAGAGGAGCTCCACGTCGCGGATCCACGCCGAGTACGGGCCGGTGCCGTTCGAGCCGTCGATCGCCGATCCACCGCCGAAGCCCGATCCGCCGACCGGATCGGCCCACGAGCAGTACGCCGCTCCCCCCGCCTTGAAGGTGCACGGATCGGACGGCGTCCCGGCGTGCATCGCGCCGTCGGCCCCCACGCCCGGGCACGCAGGAAGGGCAGTCGCGCCGCCGCAGCACGTGTAGAAGCCGACGACCTTTCCGGCCGAGATGCCCTGGCCGCTCACGTCCCAGATGGCGAGGCTGTTGTCGTCGCCGCCGCCCTGGCCCGAGTAGAGCGCGCCGGCGGGCGCGTGGAAGGTGAGGTTCGTGACGAAGCCCGACGCGTCCTTCTTCGCGAGCGGCGCGAAGAGCGGCCCGCAGTACTTCACGTCGACGGGCCGGTACACGACGTCGCTCGCCTGCCCGAAGTAGAGCGGGATCTGCCCGCCGTCGTCGGCGCCCGGGCTGGCGAAGCTGCCGGTCAGGAAGCCGCCCGAGGTGCTCGTCGGCTGCGGGCCGACGCCGCCGCTGGAGGTCTCGCCGAGGAGCACGGCGACGATGGCGTCGGAGTTGGGCATCAGGTGCGCGGTGGGGCCTCCGCTGCCGGCGTTCGGAAGCGGCTTCGAGACCAGCCCGTTCGGGTAGAAAAACGACGCGTCGGCGGGCGGCTGGTGAAGAATGTCCCAGCCGCCGTCGGGGAGGCCGGCGTCGCCCGAGGTCGCGCCATCGGCGGCGGCGCCGTCGACGCCCGTCGACGCCTCGCCGTCTACGCCGCTGGTCGCGTCACCACCGACCGACGCGTCGATGGACGCGCCGCCGCTCGATCCGCTCCCGCACCCGATCGCGGCGACCGCCGCCGCCGCGAGCCATTGCTTCGCGTCCATGCCGCATCGTCCCACGCGGCGCGCCGCGCGCCGTCTCGGTCACGGCACGACCGGCTCGGCGCAGCAGCGGAAGCCCGTCGAGTAGTCGTGGTACGTGAACTCGTGGGCGACGGTGCGGTAGGTGCAGCCGTCGCCGTTGATGTGCGTGTCCAGGTAGTAGCCGCCCTGGAAGGTGCCGTTCGGGTCGTTCGTCCACTCGTGCAGGTTGCCGACCATGTCGTAGACGCCGTAGCCGTTCGTGCAGCCCTCGTTCGCTCCGGTCGGCGCGAGCGTCCCGTCGAGCTGGTTCAGCCGCGGGTCGTTCATCTCGGTCATCCCGACCAGCCGCCACGAGCGCGCCACCTGCGGGTACAGGCGCAGCATCGGGCTGTTGCCGCTGTCGTTGCAGCGGCCCGCGACGCGCTCGTCGCCGTAGCCGAACTTCTTCTCGTCGGGCCCCATGCACGCCTTCCGCCACTCGACGGGCGCGCAGAGGCGCTTGCCCGCCGCGGCGCACGCGCGCGCCGCCTGCGCGCCGCTGATGTACGCCTGCGGGTAGACCCCGGGTACGCTCACGGCGCGCAGCTCGTGCCCCTCGTCGATCGGGCCGAACGGCGGCCACGGCGCGTCGCGCCCATCGGGGAGCTCCTCGACGAGCGAGTCCTCCCAGCGGTCGATGCAGAAGCGATCGTCGACGTCGGCCATCTCCGGCGGGCACACCGCGCCCTCGAGCGGCGACGGCAGCGAGCCCTCGACCACGTCGTAGTCGCCCCAGCCGCGCACGGCGCTGGCGAGCGTCGCGTGCGGCGAGCGCCGGTGATGCGGCGCGCGCGTCGCGCGATGGTGCCGGGGCGTCTTGTGCGTCTTGTGTTTCTTGTCGTGGGCGCGTGCGTCGGCGCCGATGGACACCACCAGCGACGACACGAACGCGGCGAGCGGCACGAAGACGAGGGAGCGTCGCATCCCTGAGTCTGGTGCCTTAACAGATTCGCGGTGCTCGGGCCAGTCCGGGGGGGCCGGCTTCAGGGCGAGAGCTCGGTGGCGTCGATGATCGATTGCAGCAGCGCCACCTCGGCGGGGCGCGAGCGCGGGGCGTCGTAGCGGAACTCGTAGCCGCGATTGCCCTCGAGGAAGAAGCACGTCTTGCTCACGTACTCGCCCGACAGACCGATGTGGAACGACGTCTCGATCTCGATGCCGGGGTGCTTGCCGAGGCACTGGGCGGGGCGATCCTTGCCGATCGTGTACACGCCGCCCTTGGCGAGGACGTTCTTCTGCACGGCGCCGAGCAGCAGGCGCGCGAACTCGTGCACGTCGTTGGTGATCGGGTCCTTGACCGCGCCGAGCGTGATGGCTTCGTCCAGACCGCTGCCCAGGTTGCGCGACACGAGCAGCGTCGAGTCGTCGAGCGTCTTGGCGGCGAAGTCGGCCGGGTAGTGCGCGCGGAGCAGCCCGTTCGGCGTGGCGTACGTCTCCGAGAGCTCCTCGCGGCTCGCGGCCGACGCGGCGGTCCTGGCGGCCTGGTCGGCCTCCATCGCGCGCCGGAATCCGTAGACGATCCCGATGCCGACCGGGATTGCGAGCAGCAATCCGACGACGCCGACGACGATCCCCACGATGCACCCGACCGAGAGCCCTCTCTTCGGCGCCTGCGGCGGCGGTCCGTACGGGAGGGGGTAGCCCGGCGGCGCAGCGCCCGGCGGGGGGCCATAGCCGGGCGGCACGGGACCTTGCGGCGGGTAACCAGGGGGTCCCGGCGGCGGGTACGACGGAGGTTGCATCGCGACGGCTACTGTATACGCATCACGGCCGCCGCTTCTCCCCTCGGGCGATCGGCTCGGGGAGAGAGCGCGGGTCGGTCCGCTTGCCGCCGGGCTCGGGCGCACCAGCGTGACGCCGCGCGCCGGGAGGGCAATGGCGCGACGGGCGCACGGCGCGAGCGTGGCGAAGCTCGAAGCTCAGGCGTTCGCCGCGCAGTTGCGGTCGGGCCTCGGCCACCCCACGTGCAGGGCAAGAGCCATGAGTTCCCATCCTCCGCGCCTCTGGCGCTCCTCGCCGTTCGCGTTCGCGCTGCTCTGCGCGGCCTGCGGCACGACCGCGGTCTCCGGGCGCCCCAAGTCGGGCGTCGCCGAGATGCAGGGCCGGCAGCAGCCCGCCCGCTTCGCCCAGGTGGTGCCGGCCGGGACGCACTACGCCTGGGACGAGCGGCGCACGTTCGACGCGACGCTCGTCGGCACGTCGCGGACCGTCCGTGACGAGAGCGATCTTCGCTGGGACGTGTCGACGCACCCGTCGGTGCTCGACACCACCGTCTTCGACCAGCGCCTCGTGCGCGCGACGGTGACGCACGACGGGCGCACGGTCGTCGACGGAGCGCCGGAGGTGACCGTGCAGCTCGTCGTGGACTCGGGCGGCAACCTGCAGGAGGTGCGCGGGCTCGACGAAGCGTCGCGGGTGCTTCGCGGGCTCGCCGAACCGCAGATGCGATCCTGGGCGGACCGCATGTTCTCTCCGCAGGACCTGCGCTCGCTGCTCGTCAGCCGCTACGACCTGTTCGTCGGCCACGTCGACGGCCGCCCCACCGCCCGGGGCACGACGTGGATCGCCACCGAGCGACCAGGCGGGACGACGCTGCTGCGCCGCTACACCGTCGAGGGCACCGAGCCGTGTGGCGCGGCGCTGTGCACGCGGCTGCGGGTTCGGCTCGACATCGATCCGCGCGTCGTCGATCCGCTCGCCGAGCGCATCGTGGCCGATTACCTGCAGTCGCAGGGCCGGCCCGCGCCGAAGCTGACGATCGAACGGACGAGCTACGGCATGGGCGGCACGCTGCTCGTGGACGCGGCCACGATGCAGACGCACTCGGCCACGCTGCGCGAGGCGGGACGCGTGGTGGTGACCGCGCCCGACCGCGCCTACGAGGTCGACGTGCACGCGACGACGGACGACACGTTCCAGTACGGCCCCCCGGAGATGCCCGTCGGCTCGCTGTGAGAGCCTCTCAGCGCACCACGCTTCGAACCTTCACCTTCACCTTGTCGTGCCCCTCGACGTACCAGTCGAGGGGCACGACGGTGCGCGACCAGCTCTGGAACGCCTCCGGCCCCGTGTCGCTGCTCTGCGGGCGCAGCGCGTCGAGCGTGAACGCCGGCAGCCGCTCGGTGACGTGCCCGCGGTAGGCGATGCCCTGCCCGGGGACCTTGAACTGCACGACGATCGAGCGCGGCGCGATCGTCTGGCGCGGCTCGTTGGCGAGCAGCTGGTCGAGCGACTCGGGCGCCGCCAGGTCGGGCACGACGGCGTAGCCGGGCCAGACCTCGACGTCGACGTCCTTCGTCTGCTTGTCGCCGACCAGCTCGGGCGGCATGGTCACCTCGACGACGCGCGTCGTCTCCGGCCCGTCTTGCGGCACCAGGTGCAGCCGCAGGCGCGCCTTGGATCCGGCGTCGACGATCGGGTCGAGCACCTCGACGCCGCGCAGCTCCCAGATGTCGTGCGCGTACTGGACCTGGAACTTCGCGTCGACCTTGGTGATGCGCGCCTGCTCCCACGGGTTGTTGAGCACGTCGCCGATCGTGCTCACCATCTTGGAGCGGAACCACTCGGGGATCTCCGGCGTGCCGCCCGTGGCGATGCCGACGTCCTCGAGCGAGACCGTGCCGTGGTTGGCGACCGAGACGTTCGTCGTCAGCTTCCAGGTCAGGTCGCGCCGCTCGGAGGTCGTCGCCTCGATGACGGATCCGAGCACCACGGCCGAGTAGCCGGGGGCCATGAACCTGTCGCTGGTGACCTCGGCGTGCCAGTGCGTCTTGGGCGCGCCGACGGCGCCGACGATGTCGATGTCGAGCGGGATGACCGGCGCGACGCGGTTCTCGTCGAGGACGATGGCCGTCTGGCGGTCCTGCACGAGCGTGCCGAGCGGCCGCGCGCACTCGCCGACCTTGTGCGAAGCCATCGCGCTGGCGTTCACCCACAGCACGCGCGCGATGCACGTCGGCATCGCGCTGTCGCCGCCCTCGAACATGGGGTGACCGAAGCCGGCGACCAGGCCCGAGCCGTCGGCGTACGTCGCGGTGCCGAGGCCCATCATCGACACGTCCCCGCGCGCGAGCTCGACGCCCAGCCCGCCGCCGTTGACGAAGTGCCGCGGCGCGTTCGGGTCGTTGGCGGCGCCGCCGCCGCCCTGCAGCACGTCGAGGCCGAGCGGCTCGACGAGCTTGCGCAGCGCCGCCGCCGCGCGGTCGCTGACGCCCCCGACCATGAGCGGGGTCGACGTGGGGACGATCGGGCTCGCCGCGTCCGGATGGATGCCGATGCGCGACGCCAGCTGGCGCGCGTGCTCCTGCAGGTCGTAGGTGCCCGGCCGCCCGTCGAACGTCTCGACGGAGGCGTGCGCGGCGCGCGGCGCGGTGGACGCCGTGGGCGGCCGCACGCCGGGAAGCGGCGCCGTGCGCTCGCCGGGCCAGAAGCCGGGCGGGATGGGGCGGCGCATCTCCTGGAGCATCAGGTCGATCGGCGTGACGCCCGCGACCGGCTCGATCTCGAACTGCGCGAGGCTGTACGAGTAGGCGCCGGCGAGGCGCCCGTCGAGGTAGATCGGGCTGCCGCTCATGCCGTGCACGGTCTTGACGACGTCGAGCCGCGGGTTGGGGGTCTTGATGACGATGAGCGGCTCGCCCGGGCGGAAGTGGTGCAGCACGCCGATGACCTCGACGTCGAAGCGTTCGGGCTGCGTGCCCTTGAAGACGGTCAGGCCGTAGCCCTTCATGCCGTCCTTGATCTCGTCGACGGAGATGGTCGGCGGCTTGGCGTCGCCGCGCGCGAGCGGGATGCCGGCGCCGAGCGCGACGACGAGGCCGGCCGCCAGGGTCCCGAGGAGTGCCGAAGTGTTACGCACGAAGTCAGTGTCGCCCGGGGGGGCGGCGCGCGCAAACGCGGCGCGATCGGCGCGCGACGAGTCCCAGCGCGAGGCCGAGCGCGAGCGTGGCGCCTGCGCCGAGCGGTCCGCCGCGCGAGCCGGCCGTATCGCAAGCGCATCCGGCCTTGGGCCGCATGCCCCACGGCTGGTCCCCCGCGGCGGTGCCGCCCTCGTCGGCCCCGCCGTCGAGGGCGCCGACGCCGCCACCACCGAGCCCCAGGCCGGCGTCGGCTCCCGCGCCGGAAGCGACGCACTCGCCGCCCTGGCACGTCTGGCCGTCGGGGCACTTGGCGCCGTGGCAGTCGTCGACGCACGAGCCGGCGCTGCAGTAGGTGCCGTTCGGGCAGCCGCCGGGGCACGACGGATCGACGCACGCCCCCGAGGCGGCGTCGCACGCGAGCGGCGCGCCGCACATCGTGCCCCCGCACGACGCGCAGCCGGGCACGCACACGCCCTCGACGCACGCTTGCCCGGTGCCGCACGACACGCCGGTGCAGAGGTCCACGCACGCGTTGCCGATGCAGCTCTGCCCGTGCGGACAGACGACGCCGCCGCACGGCGCCCCGCACTTTCCCGACTGACAGATCTGACCGGACGGGCACGTGACGCCGACGCACGGCGCGTCGACGCACAGGTGCGACTTGCCGTCGCAGGCGAGGGGGGCCGGGCAGGTGAACTCGCCGCCGCCGCAGGGCGGAACGCACTTGCCCTCGTAGCAGACGTACCCCTGCTGGGGGCACGTCGCGCCGTTGTCGACCATGCCGTCGCAGTCGTCGTCGACGCCGTTGCACACCTCGGGCTTGGGCTGCACGACCGGCTGGCAGCCGATCTGGCCGTGCGAGCAGTCCGTCACGCCGAGCGCGCACGCTCCCGGCTTGCCCGTGTCGCACGACTGGCCGGCCCCCGAGCACTCGACGCCCTCGACGCTCGTCACCAGATCGGCGAAGTCGTCGTCGCCGCCGCCGTAGGTGTCCTCCATGCCGAAGTAGAACTTCTGCGGCACGATCGTGCTGTCGTACGCGAGCACGTGCACGAAGGGCGCCCCGTTCAGCTGGTCCGGATCGTACTGGGGCTCGGTGAAGTAGACGTATCCGTCGCCGGCCTGCACGCCCGCGACGGTCGGGCAGCAGTTGCCGCTGGCGCAGGTGCCCGGGCTCGTGTGCGACTCGGGCGTCATCAGGAAGAAGCCGATGTCGCCGCCGAGCCACCCGGGCTCCTTGGTCAGATCGAGCACGACCGAGGTGCCGGCGCCGTCGGTGCAGCCGAGCATCGGGTGCAGGTCCGACGGGGCGGGCGCGTGGCCGGTGGCGTTGTACCAGCCGAACACGTTCTGGAACATTGCGTTGCCGCGCGAAACAACGGTGAACGTCAGCGCGCACGTCGGATGGAACGTGTGCGACGCCTGCGCCGCGGCGGCCACCGGGTCGAGCCCGCTGTGATTGGACGGGATGCACGTGTTGTCGTTGAACGAGTGCCACATCGTGCTCTCGCACGTGCCGTGCTGGCCGTTGTCGCAGCTCGTCTGCGACGTGCAGGGCGCGCCGATGTTGCAGATCCCCGGCTGCGTGCACTGGCACGCGAAGATCGGCAGGAGCCCGGACGGCTTGGTCCCGCCCGAGCAGCCGTTCACGCCCGGCGGATCACCCGGCGGCGAGTACGGGACCGTGGTGCCGTTCGGTTGCTGGAGAGCCAGCGCGCCGAGCGGCGCGAGCAGGACGAGCACGCCGGCGGCGGCGGCGAGAGCGGTGCGCATGGGCGACCCCCTTCCGGTCCGTCTTCGTAACTCACGATCGAGTGACTAGCAACCGCGATCGCGTCCGGGCGTCCGTTCGCCTCCGGCGTGCGGTGGTACGCTGGGGTGCATGGCGAACGTCCGCTCGACGCGCGCCCTGCGTCTCGCGCTGCCGATCGCCTCGTTGCTGGCCGCGCTGGCGCCCTCGTGCACGACGTTCGACGGCGTCACGCTCCAGGGCGACGGCGGGGCGGAGAGCGGCGACGACGCCGCGAGCTGCGCCCCCGAGGACTCGCCGCAGGCGCTGCTGCCCTTCGCGGACGCCGCGCGCGTCTGCTCGCGCGTCGCGTCGTGTCCGCTGCTCTCGACGTCGCTGGCGCTCTCGAACGGCGTCCCGGTCGATCCCCTGACGTACTCGCTGTGCGTGCACTGGCTGGCGGCGCCCGTCCCCCCGTCGCGCGTGGGTCTGCCGGTGCAGCGCCAGGTGCTCTCGTGCATGGCGAAGGCCACGTCGTGCGGCGATGCGGCGGCGTGCCTCGCGTTCGAGGCACTGCCGGCGGGCGACGCGCGCTGCGCCGACGCGGGGGCGACCTCGCACTGCGTGGACTCGTCGACGGTGGCGCGCTGCGACCAGTCGCTCGTGTTCCACTGCGGCGCGGCGACCTTCGGTCCCGGCGCGCAGTGCATCCAGGGAAACGACGGGCAGTACGTCTGCGGCCAGACCGGCTGCCCGCCGACCGCCTGCCAGGGCGATCTCATCGACGGCTGCCAGTACCCCGCCATGCGGCACGTGGACACCGACTGCGCGGCCGCGGGGCTGAAGTGCGGCCCGGACCCGAGCGATCCGCAGCAGGTGACGTGCCTCACCGAGCCGGGAAAGGTGCTGGCGTGCGGCGCCCCCGGATCCACGTCGTGCCAGGGCGACAAGGCGCTCGTGTGCGTCGGCGGGCAGCTGTCGGAGTTCGACTGCTCGTCGCTCCCGGGCGGCACCTGCACCGCCGACGGCGGCGGCGCCCGGTGCGTCGTGCCGCGCGACGACGCGTGCTCACCCTACGACGCGGACGTCGACGTGTGCACCGGCACCACGATCACGCTCTGCGTCGACGGTCGCCACGTCTGCTTCGACTGCGCCTCCATCGGCCTGCAGTGCGTGCCCGGCTCCGGCGGCGCGACCGCCCGCTGCGGCTGACCACGGTGGTACGGTGCGCCATCGATGGGCACCGCGCTCGCCCTGGCCTTCGTCGCGTTCGTCGGCGCGCACCTCGCGCTCGTCGCCGGGCTGGCGCGGAACGGCGCCTGGGGCCGCGCGGCCGTGGCCCTCGTCGTCGCGCCGCTGGCCCCATGGTGGGGCTTGGACGCGGGCATGCGCCTGCGGGCCGCAGCGTGGGGCGCGGCGCTCGCGCTCTACGCGATCGGCGTCGCGGTCGCGGCGGCCGCGCCCCCGGTCTGACGGGGGCGCGGCCCCATCGAACAGACCTGGATGGGGCCGGGGCCCCATCCATTCGACCTGGAGGAGACCGGGGCATGGGGCCCCATCCGGCGAACAAGGATGGGGCATGGGGCCCCATCCGAGCGATCAATTGATCGTGATCTCCTTCGAGAACGGCGCGCAGTTGCTTTCCGAGCAGACCGCGCCCCTCAGCGTGTACGTCCCCTTCGGGACCCCGGAGACGGTGGCCGTCGACTGGGCCAGGTTGAAGTCGGCCTTCGTCTTGATCTTGTCGCCGCCCTTCTTCACCGCCCAGTTGTAGTCCTTGTTGATGTGCCATCCGCCGTGGGCGGTCACCGTGACTTGCCCGTGGGCAACCGACAGGTCGAAGTTCCCGTCGGCGCGGGCAGGGGACCCGATCGTGATGAGCGCGGCAATGGCCGAAATTCCCAGAAACGACATCGGACGCATGGTTTCCGTCTCCTCCGAGGTGTATGTGGACGAGCCAAATCCCCCGTTCACTTCGCTTCGCTTCGTAGACCTACGTGGACTCGTGCAGCAAGCTGTCCTCGCCCACGTGCGGCTCTGGCATTGGGAATGTATACGCTACGCCCCCGTTGGACGGGGCGCACTCTCCGGGGATTCAAAGGCTGTTTTCATCGAAGGTTCATTCCTTCCAGGTAGGTGAAAAATGCGTGGCTTCGCTTTCGTGCTGGTGGCGGGGGTCATGGGCGTGGCGTGCAGCAGCAGCAACGGCAAGACCGACGGCGGCACGACCGACGCGGGACGCGACGCGGCCACGACCGACGCCGGCGGCGACGCGGCCGCCGAAGCGGGCCCGCCGCAGGTATGCATGAGCGACGCCGGAGCCCCGTCCGCGAGTGAATTCGCGGGCGTACCGTCGTGCACGGCCCACAGCTGCGTGCTCGCCGGCACGCTCAATGGGGGTTCGGTGATCCAGGACTTCTCGTCGACGAACTTCTCGCTCAAGAGCGGCAGCTTCGACGTCGACTTCGGTGGAGGGGGGCACGTCCAGCTCACGTTCAGCGGAAGCCTCGCCGACAACACGCCGACCAACGCCCAGGGAACGTTCCTGACGCCCTCCGACTGGTCCTACGCCCCGGCCCCGTCGACGACGGTCTGCGCGGGCGACGGCACGCGCATCATGACGGTCGGCCAGGATGGCGGCGCGACCCAGGTGGAGTTCATCCTGCGCTGCATGGTGGGCAGCTGCGACGGCGGCGCGGGCATCGACGGCGACCTGTACGGCTGCTGCATGCAGTGACGGCGCGCTCGCGCCTTCCCGCTCGGGCGGGCGGCGCCGTGGCTACGCCCCCCTCATCACCGCCTCGATCGCCGCCAGCACTTCCATCTGGAGCACCCCTCGGCGCGTAGGGCGCACGGGCGCGCCGTCGAGCTCGACGACCGTGAAGCGGTCGACGATGCGGCCGTCCTGCGTCGCGGCCTCGGAGGCGACGATCTGCACGCGCGCGCGGTGCAGGGCGCGCGTGATGGCCAGCAGCAGGCCGGGGCGGTCGAAGGTCTCGACCGTGAGCACCGACAGTCCCGCCTCCGCGTCGTCGAAGGTGACGCGCGTGGCGCCGGGCGCGGGCGATGCGCGCTGCGTGCGCGCCCGCCGGATGACGTCCTCGACGGTCGCGTCCCCGGTCACGAGCTGGTGCAGCGTCCGGGCGACGCGCGCGACGTCGCCGGCGAGCACCGGCGACGGCAGCCCGCCGTCGCGTCGCAGCCAGAAGAGGTCCACCGCCTCGGGGGCCTCGCCGCCGCGCGCGCGCGTGAACGCCTGGGCGGCGACGACGTCCATTCCGTTGACGACGAGGGCCGCGCTGATGAGCGACAGCAGCCCGGGTCGATCGTCGGCGACGACGCACGCGATGGCCCCGCCGCGCGGCTGGCGCCGCCAGAGCTCCACGTGGACGGGCGCGTCGCCGCGGCGTCCGACGATGGCTGCGTGCTCGCGGATCGCGGACGCGTCGAACAGGTCGCGGTAGCGCTCCGGCATGGACGCTGAGAACGCCGAGAGCGCGCGGAGAGCGGGCGAGGCTCGCATGACCCGCAGCATGGAGCACGAGCGACCTCCGGCGGGTTGCCGGCCGGTTTCGGCCGTGTGTCCTGGCCGCCGGACGGCGGGGCGGTCGCTCAGGCGCCGGCCGGGGCCGTGATCCGCTCGCGCACGGCCGCCAGGTCGTCGCGGCCGAGCTTCGAGTGCGCCTCGAGGTCGCGCAGCAGCGCCTCCATCTCCGGCGCCTGCCGCCCCCGCTCCTTCTCCCGGTCGAGGTAGCGCCTCACGCAGCCCGGGTGCGCGTACGCCGCCCCTTTCTGCGGGCCCATCGCCGTCTCGTAGGTGCGCTCGAACGCGACGCGCAGCTCGCCGCGCGCGATGGTCTCGTCGCACGCGCGGCAGCGCGCCCGTCCCGTGCCCGCGCGCTCGGCGTACGGCATCGGCGGGCGGATGTGTTCCGCGACGAGCGCGTCGAGCGCCTCCCGATCGGGCACCGTCCCCTCGTACGACGCGAGCGCGCCGGCCAGCTCGTTGGCGAGCTTGGTGGCGGCGCACTCGAGGTGCCAGTAGCGAAACGAGGTGCCGCCCTCCTCCGAGAAGGGGTTGACGAACTCCTCGCCGAAGCGCGTCGTCCCCTTGGCGATGGGCTTCTTGCACCCGCGGCACGCGGCGCGACCGCTGGGGGCGACCTCCACTTTGTGCGCCATGGCTGGCGGCGAGCGTACCGCTCCGTCGGACGTCACGCGACGGCGGGGGGCGGGGCGTCGGGCGTGGGCGCCGCGGGCGCGGGCTCCAGGGCGGGGCGTCGCGACAGCCGCTCGCGCGCGGCGCGCACCCACGCGGCGATCTGGCCGCGGCAGAGGCGCGCGAGCAGCGCGACGCACGCGAGCCACAGGCCGACCAGCGGCGCGAGCCCCGCGTCCGTCACGTACACGACCGCGGGCGTGAACGGACGCTCGCGCGTGACCAGCTCGCGGGTGACGACGACGCTGCGGTCGTAGTCGGGAAGCGTCAGCGCGACGGGGGCGACGCCCTGCACGATGCCGCCGAGCGACGAGGCGCCGGCCGCGGCCTGCGCCTTCGCCGGGACGTCGGCCATCCTGCTGCGCGCCAGGCCGTCCAGCGACTGGCCGCTCACCCAGCCGTCCTTCTTGTCGTCGTCGTTCGCGGCCGCGTGCCCGGCCGGCGCGGGCCTGGCCTCCGCCGCGACCGTCGCCGTCGCGTCGCCGCCCAGGTCCCTCTGCGCCGCGGCGGCGCGGTACGCGCGCGCCGGCGTGCCCGCCTCGAGGGCGACGCCGCCCATCGTGAGCGCGACGACGCCGATGAGCGACCAGACGGCGGCACGCGTCGCGCCCGAGAAGAGGCGCGCCGCCGTCCACGCCGCCGCCCCGACGACGGCGGCGATCGTCAGCACCTCCCAGCCCCCGGGCGACACGAACCAGAGCCCGGTCAGCGCCGCCGCCCCGAGCGCCCGTCGCGCCCGACCACGCAGCGCCAGCCACGCGAGGCCGATGGAGATCGCGACCGCGCCCGCGTCCCAGACGCCCAGCGCGAACCAGGGCCGGTCGCCGCCCAGCGCCGCGACGGGGTGCACGCCCGCCGGAAGGCCGATCGTCGCGCGCGCGCGGCTGGTGGCCAGCGCGTGCGTCGGCGTGGGCACCTTCAGCCAGCCGCCCAGCACGCCGAGCGACGCGGTCGACATCGACTGCACGTGGAGCGTGTGGCTGCCGGTGCGCAGCGGCACGAGCACCTCGTCGGCGCCGTCGGCCTGGCGCATCACGCGCTGGGCCTGGCCGTCGGTGGCGAGGAACACGGCGCGGCCCGTCGTCGGCAGCGCGAGCCAGTCGATGCCGTCGTTCTCGTACGAGAGCCGGTCGTCGGCGACCAGGTCCCCGCGCGACGTCAGCACGAGCGTGCGCTCCTGATCGCGCACGACCGCCGCCAGCACCTCGGTGGCGACCAGCGGCTGCACCGTGACGTCGATGTGGTGCCCGCGCGACACCAGGTACAGCTTCGCGCTCGGCTCGGTGCGCGCGATCGGCGACTCGCTCGCCTCGACCTGCCGCGCATCGCCGGCCACCTGCACGCGGTGCTCGGCGTCCGATTCGACCAGCCACCACTCGTACGAGGACCGCGCGTCCGGCGCGAAGCGGCCGACCGACGGCAGCGTGCCCGTGATCGTCATCGTGGCCGCGCGTCCCGCGGTCGGGAGCACCAGGCTCGTGCCCTGCACGGTCCACCCGGTCGCGCCCTGCACGTCGAGCACCTTCTCGCCGAAGGCGAGCGGCAACGTGACGACGCCCAGGTCCTGCCCCGACCGCAGCACGAGCCGGTACTCGAAGGTGGTCTCGCGGCCGATGCGCACGGCGCGCGCGAGCTGGAAGACCGGCGGCTCGGCGGCGGGCCGCGCCCGGGTGTCGCGGTCGAAGTGCACGGTGGCGTTCTGCAGACCGCTCAGGTGCGCCCCCTCGACCACGCGCCCCCTGGACAGATCGGCGTCGAGCGCGTCGAGCGGACCGGGGACGACGAGGGCCAGATCGCCGTCGAGCGTGATGGTGCCCTCGATGGTGAAGCGCTTCGAGCCGGTGACGACGTACCAGTGGTCGCCCTCGAAGCCGACGGCGGCGGGCTGGCCGTTCTCCGTGACGTGGTCGACGCGCGCGTGCCCCGGCGGCCCGAAGAGCGGCACCGCGACGGGCGAGGGGGCGAGCACCGAGCCTTCGAGCGAGAAGGACATCGCGTCGCCGGCCGCGCCCCGCAGGCGAAGGCGCGTCAGCACGAAGCAGTGGTCGGTGCACGCGGGCGCCGGACCGCCGCGCCGGGCCATCCACTGCGCCACCGAGTCGAGCTGCGCTCCCCAGCTGCCGGCCGGCGGGGTGGCGCTTCCGCCCGGATCGGCGAGGGCGCTGCCGGGCACGAGGAGGACGGCGGCGAGCAGGACGACGAGCGCGGCGAGCGCGCGGCGCGGGGAGCAAGGCGACACGGGACACCTCCGGGGGGCGATCTGCTGTACGGACCAGGCGGCGGATCGATCCCTCGGAGGCGTCGGGGCGTGGGGGCGCGAGCGGCGGCCCGGCTCCGCGCCGCGCACTCGGCACCCAGGCGCCGCTCGGCCGCGCACGGGCGAACGAGAGCGGTGCAGGGGCGGGTACTGTCACACGTATGCGCAGCGCGCTCGCTCTACCATCGAGGAGTACCTCCGGTGGTCCGCAGCGCCTGGGCGAAGGAGTCAGCGCCCGAGACCCAGATGCCGCTCACGGCGATGCCAGTGGCCCCCAGCAGTCGCCCGCCAATAGCGGCCAGGTGCCCGACATGCGTTCGTGCCCGCGGTGGCGGACGCGAGTTCAAGTACGGACTCCCGGCTGACGGCATGAAGGTGAAGGACGCATGGCGCGTGGCCTTCCACCTGATCACGGTTTGCGAGGACTACGAGCCCGAGACGATGGGCTCGCCCATGCAGGTCATGGCGGCAATCTCCAACCGCGACGGCGCGAAGTAGAGAAACGAGACCCCCGGGATGCGCGAGCGTCTCGGGGGTCTCGCGTTTGGAGGGCGACGCTAGACGTCGCACCGTCGGATCGTGCCTTACACCCGATTCATGGCACGCGGATTGAACATCCGCGGTTGGACTCCCTCGCCCTCCGCCTAGCTCTGTGTCTTCTTGTGCTGCGCCACGATGGCGGCCTGCACCGCCGTCCTGGCGTCGACCACGGGCCCCAGGCCGAGCACGGCGACGAACTTCCGCTTCGTCCCATCGGTCGCATAGCTCCAGGCGCAGGCGCGCTTCGCCTTGGGATGCCCCACAAGGTCGAAGACCTGCACCTCGCCATCCCAGACCGTCCGCCCCTCGTGCGTCTCGTGGACCGGCACGGTCTCGCCCCAGCGGGCCTCGCAGCCGTGCATGTGTCGGATGGCGTCGAGCAGGGCGGGAATGCCGGCCGGATCGCTCATTGGGAGCACGAGTAGGTGCCGGACGCCTGGTATCTTGGCGTTTGTCCGGGATTCCATGGCGGGCAGGTCAGGTATACGCCGATGCCGCCATTGCACTGGAGGCAGTCGTTCGAGCACGACGTGCCTGGAGCGCTGTTCGCGAAAAGGCAGCGCTGGAGCGTTTTGGGTCCTGCGTCGACGTCCGCGCTCGTCGTGCATGTCCAGGTGCCGCCGCCGTCACTCGGCGAACACTCGCCATCGAGCACCTTTCCGCCGCACCCAAGAAGAGCGATCGCCGCGAAGCACCAGATCCGCATGGCGCGCAGCCTAGCCAAGCCGCATGCCACGGCAACGGCGAGCTGGCCTCAAATTAGGACAGTGCCCAGGCGCGAGACTCGGCAGCGCGCGGGCGGACGAGAGCGGTGCACGGGCGAGACGCGGCAGCGCGCGGGCGGACCAGAGCGGTGCGCGGGTGAGACTCGGCGGCGCGCGGGCGGACGAGAGCGGCGCACGGGCGAGGCACGGCGGAGCGCGGACGAACGAGAGCGGCGCGTGGGCGAGGCACGGCGGCGTGCGGACGAAGGAGAGCGGTGCGCGGGCGACGCACGGCGGAGCGCGGACGAACGAGAGCGGCGCGTGGGCGAGGCACGGCGGCGTGCGGACGAAGGAGAGCGGTGCGCGGGCGACGCACGGCGGCGCGCGGACGAAGGAGAGCGGCGCGTGGGCGGGGCTCGGCGGCGCGCGGACGAAGGAGAGCGGTGTGCGGGCGAGGCTCGGCGGCGTGCGGATGAAGGAGAGCGGTGCACGGGCGAGGCTCGGCGGCGTGCCGATGAACGAGAGCAGTACGCGGACGAAGCCCACCCCCGTGCGGGAGAGCGAGAGCCGTGCGCGGACGAAGCCCGCCCGTGCGCGGCCGAGCCAGAGCCGTGCACGGGCGAGCCACGACCGCGTGCGGCCGAACGAGAGCGGCGCACGGCCAAGATATGGCGGCGTCCGGATGAGCGAGAGCCTCGCGCGGCCGAGCGACGGCCGTGCACCGCCGAGCAGCGCCGCGCGCGACCGACGGTCGGCCGCGCAGGGCCGAACGGTGCCTGCATGCCGCCGCGCGAAAGCCGTGAGCGAATGAAGCGGAGCGGTACGCGGGCGAGCAAACCCTCCCGTGGGCGAGGAAGGGAGGTGCGCGGCTGCGTGACAGCCGCACGCGAATGAACGACAGCAGCGCCTGACCGAGCGGAAGGCCCTGGCGACCGAACCGCGATCGCCCTCCGGCGCAGCAAAGGGATGTGTGGCTCGATGGTGTTGGCGCAGCACCGGTGCCAAGCGCCCCGCGAGCCAATTAGAGCGGTGCGTCGCTGCAGCGGAGCCGTGCCTGGGCGAGTGCCGGCGGGCAGTCACACCGCGTCGGCGGCTTGCGTCCAAAGAAGTCAGATGCACAAAGCAAGCTGAAACGGCTGGCAGCGCGGGGCGAGGGCTCGCGCTCGATAATGGCCCTTTATCGAGCACGAGCCGGCGCGTGCTGCGCGCATGTAGAGAGGCTAGCTGCCCTCGATGCGCACGGCGCTCCCGACCCCGAGGTCCTCAGGGATCTGCCGAAGGTCGGCTTCGAGGGATCGCGCGGCATCGGGCCGGGCGGGCTCGGGAGGCGCCGCACCCCCCCGCTGGCGGGGTCGTGGTTCCGCCCCGGGTGCTTGTCGGCGCGGGCGGCGGCGGCGTGCTCACGCCGCGCTTGACCGCCTGCGCCTTTGTCCGCGCGAGCAGGAACACGCCCCTGCGCGTGTTGATCTCGGCGTAGCGGCACGTCGTCTCGACGCCGACGTGACCGAGCCAGCCGCGGATCACGTTCAGCTCCACGCCCGACTCGAGAAGATGGACGGCCGTGGTGTGCCGGAAGACGTGAGGCGTCACGCGCCGGCGTCCCTCCTTCGGATCGAACTGGGCGGAGTGACGGCGCACGATCTTGTAGATGCCGAAGCGCGTGAGCGCGGCCGATCACCTCCTGGGCGGTCTGCGGCTCCGGGATCGTGTACCGACGGGCGAGCCGGGCTACTCGAAGTCCAGGCCGATGTCCGCCGCCGTCACCGAGTGCGTGAGGGCGCCGACGCTGATGGCGTCGACCCCCGCCTTCGCGATCTCCGGGATGCGCGCGAGGGTGATGCCGCCCGACGCCTCGAGCAGCGCCCGCCCTGCTGTGCGCCGCACCGCCTCTGCCATCTGCTCGGTCGTCATGTTGTCGAGCAGCACGATGTCCGCGCGCGCCGCGAGGGCCTCGTCGAGCTGCTTTAGCGTGTCCACCTCGCACTCGATCTTCGCCGTGTGCGGCGCGCGCGCCCGCGCCCGCTCGATCGCGGCCCGCACGCCGCCGCAGCTCGCGATGTGGTTGTCCTTGATGAGCACCGCGGCGCCGAGATCGTCGCGGTGGTTGAACGCGCCGCCCGCGCGCACCGCGTACCGCTCGAGCGCGCGCAGGCCCGGCGTCGTCTTGCGGATATCCGTGATCCGCGTCTTGCTCCCGGCGGGCAGCGCGTCGACGTAGCGCCGCGCCTGCGTCGCCACGCCCGTCATGCGCTGCACGAAGTTGAGGGCGACGCGCTCTCCCATGAGGATCCCGCGCGCGCCGCCCCTCACCGTCCAGAGCTTCGTCCCCTTCTCCACCTTCGCGCCGTCCGCCACGTGCGCCTCGACGACCAGCACCGCGTCGACCCGCCGGAACACGCGCGCGAAGACGCTCCCCCCGCACACCACGACCGGCCCGCGCGCGACCGCGTGGGCCACCGCGCGCGCCTCGGCGTCGACGCACGCCTCGGTCGTGAGGTCCCCGCTGCCGAGGTCCTCCTCCAGCGCGAGATCGACGATGCGATCGACGACGACGGGGCTCGGCTCGAGGATCATGGCTTCGCCGGCTTCGTCATCGGGCGCTCCTCGGCAGGCGCGAAGGCCTTGATGGGCGGGGTCAGGTGGTCGAGCGCCCAGCGCGTCAGGTTCGGGAAGTGACGCGAGAGCGCGTACATCGAGGGATAGATGATGCGCGCGCGCTTCGACTCGACGCCGTTGACGATCATCCGCGCGAGCACCGGCGCCGACCCCACCGGCGACCAGCGCGCCGCCGCCGTCGACTCGTAGGCGCTGCGCCCCTTCGTCTCCATCGGCGTGGCGACCAGCCCCTTGCTCGCGTTGTAGAAGTACATGCCGGGGGTCGAGGCGATGCCGGCCATCGACGCCACGTCGACGATCGGGGTCAGCGACGCGCCGCGCTTCACGTATTCGCGCGCGAGCGCCTCCCCGATGCCGCTCGAAGCCCCCGTGATGACGACGTGCATGCGGTCCGAACCATACCTACCACTTCTCCACGCGCCACCCGCGCTTGCGGGCGATGCGCGCGAGGCGCGGGTCGGGGTTGACGATGACGGGCAGAGCTCTACGCGCCTAGAACGGTACCTCCGCGAGCTGCTCGGCGGTGTACCCGCCGCGGCACGTGCCGGTTGGGCACGAGGCCTTGCGCGGTCCGCGGCGAAGTTCGCGGTGCGCCTCTGCGTGCTTCGCCTCGAGCTCGCGTATCAGGGCCGCGGTCTTGTCCTCGATGGCGTCGAGGTACTCGTGCGGGTGCACACCTCGACGTAGTGGAGGATTCCGTGCCCCGGGCACAGAATTCTGATTCTGTTCCCGTCCCGGTTGTGTGCCCGCGCGTGATCGCGAACGATGCTTCTCCGGGCGGGGCTCGGGCATGCGCGCTGATAGGTTGCGACGGCGCGATCGCGCGCAGGAAGATGCGGCGCTCGTCGGTGACGGGACGATTCTTGAGGTAGTCGAGCAGCGCGTCGCCAACCGCCGACGAAGTGGGAAGGTGCTGCTGTTGCCCGCCTTGCGGTTGGGGACGTGGAGCCGCTCGTGCTTCCAGTCGACGTCGTCGAGCGTCAGTGCCGCGACCTCTCCAGCGCGCAGGCCGTAGGTGATGAGGAGCATCGCGATAGCGAAGTCCCGCTTGCCCGTCGTATGGCGCCGGTCGATCCCTTCGAGGACGCGCGTGACTCCTCCCACGAGATGGAGCGTGGGACCGTGGAGAGCTTGTGGGTGGCACGGCGATCCTCATCGCGATCGGAGAGCGGGGCACACAACCGGGACGGGAACAGAAGGAGAAACGAGCTCGGCGCTGATGTTCCCGCGGACCTCGTCGTCGCTCTCCGCCTGGCGCTCGATGCGCGTGACGCGCGGCGCCTCCTTGCGGCGCTGGCTGTTCGCGCGCTCGATGCGGCGAAGGTCCGCCTGGCACTGCTTCCCGGCCAGCATCTCGTCGCGGGCGCCCGCCACGCACGCACCCACCACCCCTCTTGACCCGCTCCCCGCGACCATGCTCGCCTCCGCCGCCATGGGAGGGACCCCCGCGCCGGGTATAGGCGAGCCGTGGGCGCCGGTCATCGGTACCGATCGCCTCCGCCGCCCGTTCACCGACGAGGAGCGCGACTACTTCGAGCGCGCCCTTCGCGCGCACGACTTCACGGGCGCGCGCCGCTACGCGCTCCTCTTCGCGCGCCGTCTGGCGCGCAGCAACGCGGGCGCCCAGGACCTCCTCGGCCGCGCGCTGCTGCGCCTCGTGCGCTGGGGATGGAACCCGAACGAGGCGACGCTCGCCAAGCGCCTCTGTCGCCTCGTCTGGAGCGAGTGGACGCACGAGAAGGGCGAGGACGCGCGCCGCCAGCAGGCCGAGGAGCGGTTCGCGCTGGAGATGAAGGTCCACGACGCCGACACGGCCAAGTCGACCGAGCAGCTCG